>Ga0056128_1009264_pt1 | contig 12377 bp, 8 predicted proteins | sample WorMetLIZISLAND2_FD_71113 | JGI IMG/M metagenome (GOLD analysis project Ga0056128, IMG submission 71113) | Marine gutless worms symbiont microbial communities from Max Planck institute for Marine Microbiology, Germany - Olavius geniculatus... ...
AGAGCCACGTCAAGTGCCAAAGTTTCGTCGGGCTACACCCCCTAACTCCGAAGTTATAAGCGCTAATTTATTGCATTTTAAGCCAATTTTTTACCCCCTTTTGAAAAAAGTTGTAAGGGGGGCCCCCGTTTCCGGTGGGGGTGCGCTAGTAAGACTTGGTGATTTTCTAGTGCGTGCAAAAATTTGGGGGCGCAGCACCCCCTAGGGGCCGAAATATGGTCTTCCGAAAAATGCACTTTGGGTGAGTACGATTCAACATCAAGATCTCCAAGGTCACTGGATCAAACTTCACCAGACTTGTTTCGCCTAACGCAGGAGGAATTGCAATAGACGGAGTGACTATCCGATTTTGAATATCTTCATTCGTTTCGGAGATATTCGCCGCCGAACTTCGAAGTCGTCCGAAATCGGGCCAAATTTTGCATGTTTTTTTGCCCCTGAAATTTTTTTGGGGTGCGCCCCCCAAAATTTTGGACCGGCATTATAAAACTGGGCCTAGTACTGACCATCGTGCAAAATTTCACGCCAGTCGGCCCACGCATCTCGGAGATCTCGCGTTGAAAAAAAAAATAAATAAAACATCACGTGTAAAACATAAGTCCTTCCGAAAACTATCGTTTTCGGGCGGACTAATAAGCATAAAAACGTTTTGCCAGGCGTAGCGTAAACATTTTGCTGCTTCAGATAAACCTGGGTTCTCCTTTCACATTTTTGAATATGCCCCTGCTTTTATAAATTCATCAAAATCCGTTTATGACTGTTTGAGTAATGTTGCCAAAGGTTCAAAAACCTGATTCTCTCGTCAGAACTTACAACAGAACTAAAACAGGCCCTAGACAATAGAGGGTTTGATGGGTTTCATTTAACCCTACATTCAGTAGCTGAAATGACGAAAAATTGTATAACATACCAAAAAACATGACCACTTGATGTGACTATCAGATTTCAAAGTGCATAAACTGCGTCAGCAGCTGGGGCTTTGCTTACGACGCTTTCCCACAGCACCTAACTGGATTAATAGGCCCCTAAATAGCCGCAGAGGCGGAGTCAAACTTCGGCCCCTTGTAGAAAAAGTCCTACTAAGGGCCTGTAAAACTTGAGTAAATAATCACATAAACTCACGTGATTTCTGCGTGTAGTCAAACTCAGGTCGGACGAAGGCTTTACGCTTCTCCTCGAGCTGTTGAGATGGAATCATTCCAGTGTTGGGTCGAGTGAGCTCGTCTCCACTCAGTGACATCTCCAGCACTGTCCGTGGATCAACCACCGCAGCCTCCACTCGACGAGCCTGCAGTGTACAGCACCACACGTCTTTATTCAAGATTGTGAAAGAATGGTGCGTAGGGGAAGGGGTTCATCTTCTAGTCGAAGCCAGTGAACTGACTGAGCCCGTAGATGGATGGGCCACTGAGTCCGTGATGCATGGCTAGTGCGACGATACGGTGACCTTCCCAGCTGCAGAGTGTGCCCAGTAATGTTGCCTGATAGCGAGCTAGCCATAAGTCAAACTCACGACCACTTGATCGAAAAAGTCTGACGTCCTAACCATCACATCCCAAATAGTTAGAGTAACGAGACACAACGGAAAAACAGTTCTCATACCGTTAATCTGAAAATCCATCATTTAACACAAGGTGTGGCTCAAAATGGCCAGTTAAATCAAAACTTGAATATAACTTAGCAACTACAGCAACATTGCTCCAACTGTATGGTGTGCACCTAATATCGTATGTATTATGAAGTGTGCTGATTTAGCGAATAATATGAATGAGAAAAGACGGCAGTTAAAACGTCGAAGCAACCTGCCACCAGTTCGGATCATCTCTGTTGACAACTTCCAGAATTTCACCCATTCTGAACGGTAGACCAGCTTCCCGGCATGGTATCAGACTATCGCGCTTTGGATCGTACGAAAAGTGGGCCTTCAAAAATATCTGCACATCATACCTGACAACAATTAACAGCCGCAATATGAAAAGATAATAAAACTCAAAACTAAATAAATAAGTTTTTGTGGGTTTTTTCGGTGTTTATCTTTTAGGTTTGTACATTTGCGTCTGTTTCTTAACTCGAAATGCAGACAACACATGATGTCGCTGTTTTCTTCACGTGTTTCAATTAAAGTGTTCAAAGAATATGACAAAGTATATGCCTGTGTCACTCTTTATATTATGAAGTACAACAAAACAAAACTGGCGTCGTCGGTCATTACTGGAAACTGCTTTCTTTCAGTTGGAAAAATATTAGCACCAGACTTTGGCACTGATCAATTTTTTCTGCAACTTCAGAAAAACCAATTTTTAAGTAATATTTTGAAAACAAGTTGACGATCACATCTTTGTATGGTATAATGGCCAACCGTTAGGTAGCACCTTGGGTACAATGTGTCGTCTGTCTGTCGTCTGCAAGCACGTATTGTGGCTAAACCATAAGTGGTAAGGGGTTGGCGATGGCACCGTCGGATAGGGCCATGACAAGTTCCTATAAGCTGTCAATAGTAGCCTTGTCCATCTGCAGCGGTATGGCTGCAATTTTCAGTGCAAAGTTAGCTTGCTGCCTGCAGCCAATCACCCAGGTGAGCCGAATTACCGTATCCTAGCGTTCATCGTAGCGTTCAATATAGCAGTGTCACCATAGCGTGTATGGGACTGTAGTCACTCAGGAAAATCGTTTTCTTTTTCTGCGACCAACAGTTGGACGCTGGCCTTCAGATATAGAGGGTGCAGCAAAAAAGTAACCCCCTAAATTTTTTTGCTGTTTTCTCAGCAACCGTTTGGGATTTCAAATTGCAATTTTACAGCTGTATTCAACGAAAGCTTTTACATCTAACTGCCAAGTAAAATGCGATTCTGTTGAAAAACGACGAAGTTGTAGTTTTCTTAACATGACCGCCTACAGATTTTTTAGCATTAAAAATGTTCAAGCTAAAAATGCTATTTAATTTTCAAAAGCTGGTTACCACGTTATTGCCGATGACGTAATAGTGACGTTATGATAAACAGTAATTTATTTTGTTTATAAATTATCACTTGATTATCGTTCTTTTTTCTTTTAAAGCAATCGCCGGCTTCCCGTCGGGTTCATCTTCCAGCAGGACGGCACACCAGCACACACAGCGCACAGCACACGGAACGGGCTGCCAGCCAACTGTCCAGATTTCATCCCAAAAGACTAATGGCTTCCAAATTTGCCGAATATAAACCCAATGGACTATCACGTGTGAGATGCAATGTTGCAGGCTTACTCCAAGCTTAAAACAAAGCCGAAAACAAGCGCCGAAGTCAAGGAAGCACTTCAGGTTATCTGGAGCAACTTGCCATAAGGACCAATCTACAAGGCTGTGAAAAACTGATCAAATTAAGCGACTGAAGGCTTGTGTTGGAACTTGGAGCTGGCAGTAGACACTTCCAACATTCACAGTGACAATGGAATTCTGGCATCTGATTATTAGTTAACTGCGCTGTTTCAACGTTGTTATTGAATTGGTGCTGTTGCTTGAATTAATATTTTTAATGCTGAAAAATCGGTTGGCGGTTATATTAAAAAGTCTATAATTTCGTCGTTTTTCAATAGAATCACATTTTACTCGACAGTTAGATGTAAAATGCATTAGTAAATAAAGCTGTAAAATTTCAATTTCCAAATGGTTGCTGACAAAACAGCGAAAAACTTAAGGGGGCAACTTAATGGCCGAACTCTGTATATCGTGCAGTTGGCCCACCCTAACGACAACTGGGCTTCTTGTCATTACTATTACAGTTACTGAGCGAGCTGCAAGACCTTCATGCTGGAGTTTTGATCCTGTGAAGTGGGAATGATCTTGAACGTGATGGTGCCATTGTATTTTTTCATCAGCTCTTGCAGTTGTTCAGGCGTCAACACTTCCTGCCCGTTGATCTCTTTGATCACGTCACCAACATGCAGAAGACCTAACATCAGCAGCAGCAGCAGCATACAGTATTATTATTATTATAGCAGCATCTGCACTCACAGATGGACTACTACAATAAGAAACTAAGAACCTAGTAGAGAACTGTTTTCAGAACTTGGGCATTGCAAATTGTCAGAAAAAGACCTAACAAGCAGTGCTGCGGTAGTAATAGACACTGTTACTGCTGTTAAGCCAAATTGCTCCATTGCAAGCGATTTTGTTTATAGCAACACATTCCTCTATCGCGTGGTCTGTCGTCTGTCTCTCTGACACATTCATGCACACTGCTTAAGATGTTACGGATTTCGATGCCATGCCACTTGGCATCTACAGTTCTGGGGTTCAACATACAGGGACACACAAGTAAAGGGGTGATTTAGGGCTGGCTCAAACCCCAGCTAAAACATGCTGCTGCAAATTGCCTGCCCCTAGTGAATACAAACAAAAAGTGATTAAGCTCTTTGTTAAATTACTTTGGTGCCTGTTATTATAAAATTATTGTTCTTATTATAATACAGCTACAACTCGGTCAACCCGACACATTTAATTTAGTTAAACTTGTTAATTTCTCAAGTTACTTTTGTGTTATGCCAGCTTTCTTAAAATAAAAAAAAATTAATAAAACAAAAATTTCTATCAGTCAAGATGCCATTTTTGTCACACTAACCAACATCATGACAATGCTGCATTTCATTAAATAAGTAAGTAAGCAAGTAAATTTCACGTGGTACAACCTTGTTTCTCAATGATGCTGCCTGGCAGTATCCGAGCTATTGTCAGTCCACCGTCCTCACTGCGAACCGTTATACCCTGAACACGGCAAGTGCAGGACATTTACAAGATTTGTTTAACAAAAAAAACTTGATATAGCTAACAAAATGCAATCAAAACTTTCAAACCGTTTACATCATATGTCCTAATGATGAAAAGATTGAATAACACAGAATCCACAAAAGAATCAGAATAGCCACCAAAATTCAATCATTATTTCCGTCAAAGTAAACGTAGAGAAATGGTAGAGGTTAAGTACCGGTAATCACTTTTGTCTGTCTGTCTGTTTGTGCATATCAGTGGCGCCGGCATGACGTCACAATAGCAATGACGTCATTACATCACCAGCAGACTGTGTGTTGTCTGTGACGTCAACAGCAGTAACGCGTGCTGCGAGAGCGCTGTGGTTATAGCTATTAGCATTAAAAAATTGTTTTTACTTTATATTATTACGTCAACTTTGAAATTCACAGGATGCAATTAAATTACCATTTTGCCAAAAAAATTATTCAACAAAGATATGGCCTATGCACTCTCACGAGCACTATCGAGTTTATTTCTTTGGCCATGTCCAATTTTTAAAAAAATTGTTAAGACTTGTTCGTAACTTTTGGAGTTATCTTACACGCACTACATGTAAGACAGTTTACTTTCCTTACTAGCACACCATTACTTTCTTGTGCCATTTTCAATAGTTAGCCAGAAGTTGTATAAACTTAAGAGAAACAAAAAGCAAAAAAGTAAAACTGAAAACGTCGTGCCAATGATTCCTCCTGGTTTTTTCGGATTCCGACCATGCGAACAGCATCCTGGGTCAGGTTCTGAGCCGAGCTGTATGGAAGTGACGTCGACAGTGACTGTGGAATGATCGTTTCGCCTGTGATGAGGGGATACGCCTCTGGAGGCACCACTTCATAGTTCTTGCTTGCTACGTCATCGTGCGTCTCAATCAGCGCCTGAATAATCAATCAAACAATGCCTGATATATAGTCAACAGTAAGTGGCTGTGACAAATAACCAATGTATGCAATCCAAAAGAGCTCTTATATGCTTAAATGATTGGATGAAGTGCAGAAGAACCATACTCTTGTATGCCCAGTGCTAGCCTCTGTAGGCCTAAGCAGTAAACTTAACGGGCATGCCCAAAAAGAGCAAAGTAAGTGAGTGAGTGAGTAGGATTTAACGTCCCGCCCGACACAGTATGTCATTTCGGGGGATGGCTTTTCCAGGCAATGCACATACATAACCACACAAGCACAAAATGAAATTTAAAAAAACACAGCAAAAGTACTGTAATAGCAATATTAAACAATTATGTAGTGACATCCAAAAGTAAAATAATACTCTGTTGAAAAAAAATAAAATTTTTGACGAAAATTGACAAAATACATTGCTGGCAAAAGTCAGTGACGTTACATTTTATTCTGAAGTTCAAAAACAGGCCAAAACGTGGATGATTTCAAACTGCCAAAAATGATTAAATCATACCCGAAAATAGGAGCTTTTGAGAATTGTGCGAAGTTCCTTTGCTGAAGCGTTTCTGCTTCCCTGTTCAGCGAGCTCGTCTGAGATGTCGTTGACGAGGTCGATGTTGTCACAGCTGACTGGGCTGATCTTCTGACATTCGTCCAATACATCTTGTGCCTGGACACAGCTTCTCAACGTTAATAAGTAAATAGCCTAAAAAGTAAAATTGTGTTTAAAGTAAAAACAAAGCCGAATGTCACAATAATGCTATGCTGTGGTCTCTCACTGGCTGTTCCTACCACCTCTCACTTAGTGCCTTCAATCGCCTTTCAAACTTCGGGGAAAAACTTTACAGTTTCTAAAACTAGAATTTTTGGGGCAGCTGAAAGTAATGTTGCTGATCCTAGATTGCACCATTTTGATAGGGCAGCTGAGTGCGACAGACACATACACTAACTTGTATGACAGACAGATAAACTGGACGCCTTTATGATAGCTAAGACAAGGCATCTGCACAGCATGCTGCAGTGCCGATGCTGTAAAATGTTAAAGAGCTAAAGTGGCATGTGAAAGTAGAGAAAAAGGATGCGGTGAATTTGAACAAACCTGAATCAGCTCGGCGTAGACAGGATCATTGAGAATATCAGTGAGAAAGTCGATGTCTGCACTGCTGGCCCCAGCGACATCCTCAAGATTAGCTGAACCGATGTTGTCACATAGGTAGTCAAACGCCGCTGCGTGCAAAACACATCACCAGGCAGCAGGCACTCATTGACTGTAAGAGAACAGTAATGCATCATTATCAGCACCAAGCATTATCGTCACAAGAGAACAATGCACCTGCCCGTGGGCAAGTCAAATCATGCAACTAATAACTCAAAAACCCAGACTTTATCACTCCAGCTCTGTAGCCAGCCGACAGTCACAATCTCAATCTGGTTAAGGAACAAATAATAAAAGAAAGCTGCAGAAAGCTGCGTCTTACAACCAGATTCATGACGTCGAGTCGACCGGCTGAAGTTGTGCCTAATCGAAGAGTGGAAACATTTCCAACAGGCATTCATTGATGAAGTGATCGTACAGTGGTAGCCACAACGGGTAGCACTAATTGCTGAATCGGCTGAATCAGCTGAATCGACCGATTCAGAAGATCTCCATCGGCGCCGATTCAGCAATTAGTGCTACTGGCCACAACTTAGTTAAAATCTGCTGTTGTTAGTTGGAGTTACAAAAATGTATAAAGGGGTTACTTTTTCAAACATATACTATGCATGATCGAAACTCACCAATTGCCGTATCATCCATTGTGACTGGCATTCTTCTTGTGGCTGTTCTCTGTCAACCTGCATAAACCGCACAATAAAAGCTCATATCTCAAATTCTTGTTCATGTTAAACGTGCAACCAAAAAGCAACTGGCACCGTTAACAGAGCCATGTTATGAACAATAAATAATGTTCACGAAACACAATAGGTAACAAATTATGATGAAAATGTGATAAATACACATTGATTTTGCTGCAAAAAATGGACTTAAGACTAAGTTTTAGACCTAATATAACCGAACTATAAAGGCTACAGATAAACAGTATACCAAGAAGAGTGCCCGTATCTGCTATGTTACGCAAGCGATATCGTAGGCATTGACGGCTTGCGTGAATTTGGTGATAACTTTTATCTGTCTCTATGCTCTATGGACTGTTTCCCAAGTCTATTCCCAAACTTAACTCGCACCCAAATTTCACTGTAGTTCATTGAACAACGATCAGTTTTTGCGAGTAGGGCGAAATGGACTTGCGTAAACAAAATACGGCAATGGGCTCAGCGGCCAGCTTAGCCCATGGCACAGGTGTACAGGTAACACGTACAGCGGAGCAGATTATTGGATTTTACCTGCACGCCAACTCTTGCGACTTCAGCAGCCAGCAAACTGCTGCTCAGTAGCAGAGTGCAAGTTAGCGAAGTCAATGAGAACAATTATCAAACATTTACGTTCCCAAATATTAACAACACCACATAGCTTCCTAGGCCATACCATCAGGTAACACACCTGACAGGCATCGCGTATGTTTATAGGTAAGTGCGTCGCTGCCATTGGCTGACAGCAGAACGCGTATAGCCAGGCGAGCAGGTGCGTTGAATATCATGAATATTAAGTTGCTACACCTCGAGACGCGAACATCAGCAGAGATCGAGACGAGTCTGAAATAAACCGTGGGTCCAAAAACACGACTTCAAACTCTTGTCCATAATAATCTTCGCCATAGGCCCATATTAACCGATTTTCAAAATTTTTTACTGGTAGACTCAACAGGAAATAGGCAACGATTATCGAAACAAATAAAAAATAAATGATGATGATGAAACTACCACAGCTACCTTAATTAGACGGTGAACGGTAGATTATACATTGGAAGGATTTTTGTCGCACGGATGTCGACTTTTTATTGACCCAAAATACGTAGGCGCCTAACCTCAAATATTCTTTAATGACACAATATGTCGTTGTGTGCCGATATTAATATAGGGCCTACAGTATGCACTGCTTAAATTGACTTAGGCCTATGAGGCCGCCTTTTACCTAAGGAAATTGGTGACGGCGTTCTCCCACTTTTGGGAGACTTAGGAGAGGACTCTGGTGGAGGCTTACGTGTCACTGTGCCAGTAACACCTTCTAACACTGTAGTGACCAAACCATGCTTTTGAACAATAATTGGACACAAATGTGCCTTCGACAATACGGTAAAAAATGTACACATTGATTTTGCAACAAAAAATTGGACCTGCTTCTTCAGTAGATGGTCAGACTTCAACTTGTTGAAGACTCCAGACCATGTCGGGTAGTTGACAGTGTGAAGTGTAGGACGTGTTAAACCAACAGTTACAATGCCACAACAACTGTCGGCATGTCCCTCGCTCCTCACGGAAGGGTCGCGACGCCTTTTCACCAGTAAAGGTGGAGTACCAGGCTGTAGAGGCATTTCATGGAGAGATGCGAGCCCTGAAAAATTCAGGGGTTGATGAACAAACAATGTCCTTCAACACATTCCGGACGACGTCCACAGAGAACATTGTACAAGGAGATGGCAGTGACATCTATGACTGGAAGAAACTGGAGAGTTGAAGCGCTGATATATGGGACTGGGCTTATTATGCTGCAGGGAACTGCCATTCTAAATGCGACAATAACAATAACAGTAAGTTTATTAAACGTTAGAACATCACGCGGACACTGAGGCAGGAAATGCAGTCAAGTTGCAATGTTCCACGAATTATATTATTCATCTATTTATTCGTTGATTAGCAGTAATATAATGCACAATACAGTGTTATACAAAATTATTGGCAAGGTCGCTATTAGGCCTATAGCCTACTTATAGTTGAACTGAAGGACGTTATAATGCACGGTTGCATGCATAGAAAAGAAAAGGCGCCATGAACAATACTATCGTATAAACACAATAATTTGATTAACGACTGCTAATGCCAAACTGAAGACTTTTTTGTCCGAGCGTTAGGTCGAACCTTGAGTACCATGTGTAGTCTGTCTGTCTGTTTGTTGTCTGTTTGTCTCTGTAACGCACGTATTGTGGTCAAACTGTACGTCATAGAGGGTCGGCGACGGTACCTTTGGATAGGGCAATGACGATTCAATAGTGAACATTTCAAACTCTCTGCAGCGGTTTGACTGCAATTTTAAGTGCAAAGTTGCTGCCTGCAGTTATCATCGACGCGCGCCAAATTACCGTATCACATCTTAGTGTCGATTGTGGCGTCATATCGTAAATAGGACTGCAGTCACTCTGGAGAATTGCTTTCTTTCTGCGACCGGGAATCGGCCGTTGGCCTTCGAATATACATGTAAGCGGTACGGTCGGCTTACCCTAGCGACAGCTGAGCTTTTTGTTTACTGACGCCACTGCACTTATAAATCATACTGTGCCGTCAGTTTGAGACAAATATACTCGGTCTATTCGGCGAGTAATCGAGTAACAAATAATTCGATTGGCGCAGCACTAATGGGCAGGCAGTGCGCGCTGTCTGTTACGTGTGTGGTCGCCGTTCGCCGATATCTGCAGTGACAGTAACTAGTGCTGGCGTGTGTCTGCTAAGATGTTGCGGTGTCGTGTGATTTTGCCAATATAGTCAAAATCTTCATGGATGAGCTGCTCATAGGCCCCCTATGCACTTTTTTCTGCTGTAACAGGTTAGAACAATCGACTTGAAGATTCACGGGATACAAAATAGAAATTAATTATACGGGTGCGGTACACTTTTTCATTACGGTACACGCAGGGTCTACTGCCCGTTTTGTTTCATCGCTGCTGTGATTGTAAGCAGTGTGTACCTGCTCATATTGCTTTTTGATGTATTCTGCACACGTTTGTTTATTGAAGTTAAAGCTAAAAGTCAAAAACAGATTCGTGTAGCGCCATAAGTTTTAAGATTAAAAAACTTGCGTTTGTGGAATCAAGCGGTAGGCTTATTTCGCCGCTATTGAAATATTACAACTTACTTTCATATTTTTAGTAACATATATACAAAAATCTTAAAATGTTACATGTAAAGTGTTTCATCCCATAACATTAATTTTTGTACAAATCTTGCAAAACATTTTAGCTTCTTGAATTAGTGCTGATAAGCCTAAGTAGACGGCGGTTATACGTGGCATTAGGCCTACATACACAACATTTGTTTTGTAAAATTGTAAAAAAAACGTCTTATTTTACTTCTAGTCAACTGACAACTAAGTCTTTCGCAACATTTTTGCTAATGTTTTGTTTTTAGATGTAATTACTACTTTGTTTGACTTTTCAGATTTCCAACGCAATACGTGTGCTATTCACACTTGCAAATAAAGACAACTTACTTACTTATTTACTTAGTCTTTTTAGTGGTTTAAAAATAATGTATAGCTTTTTATAGGAAACCCATCTCAAAGCTACGAAGCGTCCCATACTATATGGGATAACACAGTGTCTGCCACTTGACACAGGTGAACGCCCAGCCTTAAGACCAGCCAGATAGGCCAGCACTGGATTTACCTACTCCGCAGAGATGAAAGGCTGAGTTGACCTAGGCAACTGCTTACATGCCGAGATGGTTTACCTGCCCGCATAGAAGTCACCCATCTAAATACTAACCCGGCCCGGTGTAGAGGAACTTCGTTAATGGGACACAACGCGTTACTGCTACGCCACGCCACCAACCTGTTGTATTGAGTGTTTTTGCTGCGCTGTTTTGACGTTTCAGGTCTCGGCAGGCCGACATTAGGTCTGTAGTCAGCTGATGCAATACTCGGTATGATGATTTCTTCGGATGCCGCCAACCGTGTGATCCTCAACGTGGGAGGTCTGCGACATGAGACTTACAAGACCACCCTCAAGAAGATACCGGCCACCCGGCTGTCACGCCTCACCGAAGCACTGGCTAACTATGATCCAATACTTGACGAGTATTTCTTCGACCGACATCCGGGCGTCTTCGCTCAGATACTCAACTACTACCGGACCGGCAAGCTGCACTACCCGACCGACGTGTGCGGCCCGCTGTTTGAACAGGAGCTTGAGTTTTGGGGACTCGACGCCAATCAGGTATACATCATAGATTAGACGGTACACCGCACAGCATAAATTTAGCTAAGGCTTGAAAAATTATATGCTTACAAAACTTCAAAGGTTCTGGGTTTTTTAAATTTTTTATTTGTGGTGCAATTTAGGATACAAATAGAGCGGTCAAATTAACGCATTAACTTAACGCGTTAACGCTTTAAACAATTGACGCGAGTTAAAAAAGTTAACGCAAGTTAAAAGAAATTAACGCACATACGTAAATTTACTAAATTCTGCAAAGCAGGAGTTCCAATATTCCATTAAACTGTAGTTATCTGACGACCGAATAATATTTAAGTAATTTTAAAAATGTTATGTAGGCATTCCGTCACCATTGTCACGGTCCTGCGACACAGCAACGAGTTTGTCGGTCGTCATTCCAGTCACCCTTTTGCTGTAGTCGACTTACCAGACTTGTAACAAGTCCAGCAACAGCCAAGTCCAAGTCCAAGTCCAAGTTTAAGTCCACCTTAAGCGGGCAAGTCCAAGTCCAAGTCCAAGTCCAGTAGGAAAAAACGAACCTGCAAGCAGTTTTATCCCATTCCAATATTATTTCTCTTGCTGTTATTGAGTAAAACACTTTATCGTACACAAAAA
>Ga0056128_1009267_pt1 | contig 12376 bp, 10 predicted proteins | sample WorMetLIZISLAND2_FD_71113 | JGI IMG/M metagenome (GOLD analysis project Ga0056128, IMG submission 71113) | Marine gutless worms symbiont microbial communities from Max Planck institute for Marine Microbiology, Germany - Olavius geniculatus... ...
GAGACATTTGATGCATAGATGCAGTCAGACTCAGATGTACTCAGCGCTGCTGACGAGCTGGAGAGAAGTAAGAACTAAGAACACTAGACAAATCAGCCATGCAGAAACAACAGAACAAGAACAGAACGAACTACTTAAAAAGGCATGACATCCTCTGAGTTGTATTATTTTAGGCAGTTCGAAATACTTCCCAGTAAGTAAAAGTGACAATACAGAACTTTACATTTTACAATACAGGAAAGCTAAAACCTGACATGACGGCTAGTTCTAGACCTATATTAGATGCTGCTAATGCTTGGCCTCTGAGTACTGGCAGTGTCACTGTCAGTTGTCACGATAAACAAATTCCACACAAAAGTACAACTAAGTTGATAAAACGTTCATGGGTTAATCTTCCCAGCTCAGGTGGGGAAAGCTAGGGGGAAGCTTTCCCCCTGACCTAAATTGGAGACTGTTTGTCTCCATCCCCCCTCTGTGGAAGGCCCTGGCTACCCTGTGGTACCGATAGTGGTAGGTCCACCAGTTCGGACTTCCTGCGATCTTTCATTTTCCCCAAACTGGGTAGGTCTACTGGCTGAGTCTGACAGCACCCCCAAATACTAGCAAGTGGCAATGCATATTGCTGCCAAACCGCTTCACTTAGCGAAATAGTTACGTCAACAGCCTATAGACTCAATTATTTGGCCTACCGTTAAGCTGTAAGTTTTAAGGTCTGGCCATTTGGTACAAGTTGTCGTCTGTCTGTAGTAACGGATGCACTGTCCCTAACCGGTAGGTCGTAAGGGAAAACTTTTTACACGAATAATTAGTCCTGTAAAAAGTAATCTAGGCATGCAAAATTCAGGCGATGCTGTGCAAAGGAAACATTTTCAAATTTTATGTTGAATGGTGATGGTAAGAAAAATGTGCGTTTTCAACCGAAAACTGGCCGTAGGGCCTATCTCAGAAACGGTGAAAGATAGAGCCCAGAGTGCTATGATTCACAAGCCTAATAGGAAGTCGCATAAGCCCTTTCACATGACACGAAAATCATTGACCTTGGGTGACCTTGAAAAGTCATTACGCACTCTGCTATGCCAGTCGTGCGATATTGTGGCTGAACGGTAAATTGATTGTGTCCAGGAGTCTTTCGGATACGTTAGATGCGAAATTACATTAACATCTCCATCGCTAGATATTACACTTCCCAGGTAGGTGAATCTCTCTACGTATTCTATGTTCCCTTGTGCAACGCCTATTGGCTGTAGTGATGAACGCTGGGTGATTCCCATGGGTTTCGTTTTTTTTCCCGGCTTATGTTCAGTTCAACTTGTGCACTTTGTTCCTCGAGCTTGATATTCATCTCTTGGCATACGTTTTTTCCTCCGCCATTATCGCTATGTCATCAGCGAAGTCCAAATCCGTTAAGCGGTTCCGCGTCTGCCAGACGATGCCGTATTCCGACTTGTCCATAGTTCTGCGCATGACGAAGTCGATGACTATGATGAAGAGGAATGGTTTAAGGATGCAGCCTTGTCGAACCCCTGAGGCAATCTCAAAGAACTCTGTGTATAGCAGTCTTGACACAGCAGCTGGAGTTGTTTGAAGATATTAATGAACCGGTCAGGAATGCCGTAGTATGTTATAATTTTTTACAAGGATGGCCTGTGTACAGTGTCAAATGTCTTTTTGAAATCGATGAAGTTAATGACGAGGTCTTGTTGATGCTCTAGGCTCTGTTCAATGATGTTGCGCAGGGTGAATATTTGTTCAGTGCATGAACGCCCTTTTCTGAATCCTACCTGCTCATCCCGTAGGGTACAATCTGCTACATCTTGCAGTCTGTTTAGCAGCACTCTGCTGAAGACTTTGCCGGGTGTAGAAAGTAGTATGATTCCTCGCCAATTATTGCAGTCCTTGAGACTTTCTTTCTTTGGCAGCTTAATAATCACACTTTTTTCCAATCTTCTGGGACCTCAAAGTCCTGCCACATCATGTTGAATAGTTCAACTAATTGTTCTGCTACTGTCTCCTTGCCATGTTTGATCATCTCGGCAGATATCTCATTCACGCCTGTTGCCTTGTTGTTCATTAGGCTACTGACTGCACGTTGGACTTCTTCAAGGTTGGTGTTTCCCTCGTAGACCTTGAGGGAGTCCACCATAACAGTATCCTCGAATTCTGGTGTGGACAAGGGTTCGGGCTGGTTCAACACCTCTTCAAAGTGCTCTTTCCACCTTATGTTCTGCTCACTCCCTGTTAGAAGCAGGCGTCTATCCTTTGCCATGATTGGTACATTAGTATTGTCCTTGGCACCCGTGAGCTGCCTTACAAAACTGTAAAATGATCGGATGTCGTTCCGACTGGCTGCTTCCTGTGCTTCTGTACAGTTGGACTCTATCCAGTCCTTTTTGTCCTGTTTGCAGCTTTGCAGCTTTTCTTCACCTCCTTGTCGGAGCCCCCAGGGAGGTTTAGGAGCAGAGCCCCTGGTGGGGGGTCAGGGGGCGAAGCCCCCCTGAAGCTAAAAGCTTTTTGGTTCTTGAACGTCCCACGGAGCCGCAAAACTCTAAGATGTCTAAGTCGATTCGACTCAGTCTAAGATCGCAGTGCAGAAGGCTCAAACTTTTGGGGGAGCGAGAGTAGGGACCAACCAAATTCACGGGAAAAATGCATGATTTCACGGCAGAATTTTTAAAATGTGTCAAATTTCACGGAAAATTCACGGAAAGAGTTTCGGAAATTCACGGGCCACAGACGTTATTTCGAGGTGCTGTGCTAATGCAAAGTAACAAATTTCAGAACAACGAATATTTACTACACTAAGTCAAGACTCAAGACAGTCATGCCAACTACTTAGTGCTAAAGTGCGACACGAGGTAAACAGCAAAATCCGTACAAAAGCTGCTGATAAAACTCTGGAATTGTCATAAATTAAACTAAAAGCGCTAAAATTCACGAAAAATCACGGATTTCACAGAAATAGCGTTTTTCACGGAAGACAGCCAATTTCACGGAAAATGTCACGGCCGTGAAATCGTGAATTAAGTTGGTCCCTAGTGATCCCATATGACAAGTGACGCTCTGTAGCTCTGAGATGGGATCATTAAGAGCTATATGCACCTTTAACCTTTAACCTTTTAGATTTGCCACTGGTTCCAACGGCAACACAGTGTAGCAAATGCAGTATGAGTATGGCCCTGTGAAGTTTTCACTGGCGGCGTTGTGCATTGAAAAAGTTGAGAAGTTGCAATTTTCTGTCAGACGGCTGCAAATTTTCAACGGAGGAGATGCTGCATTCTCCAAATTTAAAGTTTGCCTGTAAATTTTCCGAGTGTGGGGAATTTACCGCCCTGAATTTTGTAACTTTTTTACTTAAGAAGAAAATTTTGTGACAAGACAAGATAGAATTTATGGAGGGAATTTGCAGTGATAATATTCATATCAAGCGAACGTGTAAGTTTCAGTTTTTATTTATTTGTTTACACTATTCTGTTTTGTTATCATAGTATTATTGACTGTTTATAATATTTTTTCAGAACGTTTTGTTGTAGGCGAATTAACTTTAGAAGTGTATGCATTTTGCACAGTACTGTTTTACTACAGTACATTCATACAGTCATTGTAATGTCTTCGTCGTTATTTGCTTTCAATTTTTGACAGTTTTTTTCAGCAAGGCTTATATTTTGCTGCTTCGTTTGACAGCTGAATGTCAACAGGCTGCCTGCTATTTAACGTTGTCTTGTGAATTCATTATTTTCACGGGCATAAATTCCCAAAACTTCCTATCCTAGATTCTTCCTAAGTTCAACAATTTGCAATTTCCTAAGTATTTACTAGGATTTGCGAACGTTTTTCTCAGTAGCTGTTTTATGTTTGTTGCATAAGAATTAAGTTGTTCTAGGAATTTTTGTGAATTGCATTTTGTTTCTAGGATATTTCTATAGGCCTACGTCATTTTAAGGTTTGTCTTAGAATGCCCCAGGAAGTTTTGTGAATTAGTCGTATGACTGCAGCAGGAGACATTGCGATGAATAGCAATAGTCACGTGTACCGTGCATACGCGTCGATCGAGTTGCTTTGTGATCAGTGAATGATAATTGATTACCTTCGCAAGGAGATTGTGTTTATTTATTTGTTGGTTCGTTAGCAGGATTACACAAACATTTACAGGCGGATTTGGCTGAAGTTTTCAGGGAAGGTTAGACTTGTTCCAACTTGTGATTGTGTGATTTTGGTTGTTGTTGTTGTCATAGCCCACCAACTAGACTACTTTACTCGTGCTTCATCAAGCTTCAGGAAGTGACGCTTGACAATGTTGGAGACGATATACGAAGAGATTGAGGGAAGGGGATAGTTACGGTGATTTTGATTGTGACTCAGATCAGCATCTCTGGATCCAGGATGGGATTGAAGAATTCTTTAGCCTACCATCATGAAATAGGGCGAATTTCCGCCGAATATGGTGTCGAGCGCAGTGAAAAGCGTTGGCGGAGGTTTGCACTCTTCGAGCTCCCTTTTATCATATGTCGACGCTAAATTAATATTAATGCGGCAAGCAGGGTGTTGGAGTTAAGACAGTCACTAAGTGAACAGCAGCACGTAGGCGTATATTTAGTAACTGAAACGCGTACTTTGAAATGAGCAGTAAATTCGGCATTTACAACGCGTACAGAGCAACTTCCTAACTAAATTAATTGACGTGTTTTTGTTTTGACCAATGGGCAAGCAGTAATGCATTCTGTAGTCACCGTCTTTAACTGCGTTGGTGGCCTACGTGATATACGTGACTACTCTCACGTATGAGACAACCAGTGACCAATGCTGCTTATATCGGATGTTCGTATGCTTTTATCGAACTCACGATTACAGTACTTTTAACATTGACCCATCTCTACTGTGTGTACCTGTGGGGGTGTACGCGGCGTTGGCGCTAGGGGGCGCTAGGCTCGCTGTGTTTTGGTGTAAAACGCCGGAACAATATTTTCTGAGTTAAAATGTCACATTTATGCCAGTAAAAATCGTTCTCTTTCTCGAAGCAATTTCTAGGCAAGTTTTGATCGGTGTTTTAGTTGGAATTTAATTTCCTACGTGACAGGTTTGCTTCGCTTACGGAATTTTCATTGCCGTTATGAAAAAATGGCGTCGTAGCACCGGCTCATGGGAAGTTTGAAACTTTAGGAAGTGTCCCTGTTTTTCAGTTATTTTATGCCGTGTATACCGTTAATCAGCGTACTATGATTAAAAACTCACTTTTTTAAACAAATTAGATGGTTTTGTTTATTTTTATGTGTCCATAATGTACAGTTACGAGGTAACCAGTACATCTTAAGTACCGGTATTGGTCCACTAAGCCACTAGCTATAGCAGGCAGGGTTAGTGCGTCGGCACTAGTGTTAGTTTTAGCGCCCCAAGCTGCAATGGACTCTTCTCTTCAGTACAGCAACGTGTACCATATCAGAGGATCGCAAATAGAAGTGTCGGGTCTTTCATAAAAGTATACGGGTGAGATGAAATATCACATCGGCAACATCAGCCACAGGGTGAGACAAAACACACCGGCAGCACCGACCTCATCAGCAGCAAATTATCGCATTAACACTAACCCTAACTTTAACCTTGATCCTAATCTTAACCTTAACCCTAACGTTTGCCTTAGCATCTCATTTGCAGTAATTTGCTGCCAGTGTGGTCGGTGCTGCCGGTGCGGTGTTTCGTCATACCATTGACCCCACCCGCAGCAAATTACTGCATTAACGCTAACCTAAAGCCTGACCCTAGCCCTAGCTCTGATCCTAACCTTATACTGTAACTCTAACGTTTGCCGTAGCATCTAATTTGCAGTACGTAAATTCTAGGACGAGATCAGCGATCTCAACACAGTCATTGCTAGCTTGAGATCGGCTGTTTTGTTAGTTATCACCCCTTCAGCGTAATAGTGCTAGGGCTTGAAGGTGTATTTTGCGGAGTGCGGAATTTTCGGAAGGTGTATTTTGTGGAATGAAAATTTGCAGAAAATGATGCTGCTGTTGTTGAGTTTTGTCATGGTTTGTGGCTACCAGCTTAAGATAGTAAGCTAATTTGTAGCATTGTTTTGGTAGGCCTACGTTACATTGATTTAGTGTTAGGCCTTTGCTAGCTATGTGACCCACATTTTTTAGACAGCCATTTTAGCAATAATGTTCTTATAACTAAAGTATTTCTTATGAAGTATACAAAGTTAACTCCTAATAGCCTCAGGCCTACAAAAATGGCGTGCAAAAGTCCAAACTCTTCAACTGAGCCTAACACTAGGCTATACAAATGTGCCTAAGCCTAGTAATTTAGATGGTGTCTCGTAGGCTTATGCTAGGGCCTAATTAAAATTCGTCTACATAGTAGAGCCTGCTAATGAACGGCTGCAAATGTCATGTCACAGGCAAAATAAATGTAACATTGAAAAATTGACAATAGGCTCGCTGCCGCAACCCTTTTGTCTTTGCGCTGCATCAGGAATCGTTTGTAGATTGTGCCTAGGCTACTTGAGTTGACCTCGCATTCTTGTGTGATGTGCTGGCTTCTGCTCGTGAGCTAACGGACTTTGAGGCGTTTCAGGAGTTAGGTTAAATAGGCCTACGTCGACATGTGATTACTGAGTCGATTTGAGACTTAAATGTGAGCCTAAACCTAGGGAGTGACATCCAGTGGTAGAACAGCCAAGCTGACCAATCACGTGACCCAATCTGTGACGATCCCATCCTAGCAATTCTGCTGATGCTTACGTCGAGATTGCCGATCTTATGCTGGCACTAACCTTTTGTGTTAATCTGCTGGTGATGTGGTTGGTGCTGCCGGTGCAATTTTTCGTCACAAAGAAAGTATACCACTTAGTGAGAGTCGCATACAAAATTTCCCAGTCCGTGAACCGTCACTTCATGCAGCTGACCATAGTTCTGGTGAATACTAGTGCTGTCAAAGCATTTCAGTCAAATTAATGCATTACTTGCATTAATTAGTGCACTAAAGAATTAACATGTATCAGTCAAATTAGTGAGTTAATTGCATTAATTAACGCATTAAAAAAATTTATGGTTAACGCACATTAAAAAATTAATGCGCTTAAAAAAATTTAGCATATACGTAAATTTACTTAATTCTGTGAAGCAGGAGTTTTAATATTCCATTAAACTATGTTTATTTGATGATGAAATAATACTCCAGTAATTAAAATTTGTTTTGTTACAGTGCCATTCCATCATTATTGTCATGGTGCTGTGACACAGCCATGAGTTTGTCAGTCATCATTTCAGTTGCCCTTTTGATGTAGTTCAGTTCAAGATCAGCAATATTAATGATTCGTTATTAACGCATTAATGCATGCGTTATAAAATAAATGCAATGCATTAACCTGTTAAAAAATTGATGCTTTAACAGCTCTAGTTAATATTTTTAACGGCGTTAACATGTGCACTAATGCGTTAATTAACACATCATTATATTGCCGATATTGTAGTGGACTATATTGAGAGCTAACTGGAATGATGACCTACGAAATTATGACTCAGTGATGATGGAATGGCATCAAAACAATTTTTAATTTCTTGACTATTATTCCGTCGTCAAATAGCCATGGTTTAATAGAATATTGGAACTTCTGCTTCACAAAATTCAGCAAATTTACTTATGGGCGTTAATTTTTTTAACGCGCATTAATTTCTGATGTGTTGAATTTACGCATTAATTCAACAGCTCTAGTGAATACCTGATGGACAAAAGGTTCTTGCTTGTTGATACGACTTGCCATACGAATATCGTGACTCATGGGCTTTCAGCTTTGTATATATGCTGTGATGTGGTTTCAATGTGGTTTCAGGTTGATAGTGTCTGTGAAGTGTTGAAACATCATTGATGCTGAGGCATAGACATCGGTTTGTATTGACATCCACTAATGTTACATAACTGTTGTGTTTATGTTATTAGCTTTACCAAGTGAACATGATTTGGAGAATAAGATTATATCGGTGTGTTCAGTGTTAACTCCATGTGTTTCTTTTGTTTTCTCTTTGTGCACAATGGCATGAATTTACTGTTTTTGTTTTGTAATTGTTGCTGGCTGGTATGTTGTAGTGCAGGAGCTGTGCTAGTAATATCGTGTGGTCATTGTCGGCTGAGTGGTAGTTGACGTGCTGGTTGTCCAGTCCGGGGTCATTTGCAGTCAGTGATCGGGATGGATGGACAACGGTTCATAAATGCCGCGGGTTTCACGGGCGGCATTCAACATGCTGAGATCATCAGCGTTCCTGACAGAATGGTCGGGCTCAGTAAGTAGCAGATTTCTGGTCACATTTGTCACCTATATCGGTACTCTCTGAATGCTCAGTTCTTCTTCTTCTTCTTTTTGGCGAACTCCTGTCAGAGCGTTGCTGTACTGATGACTTGTCGCCAGATGTCCCTATCCTTGGCATTCCTACAGGCAGTGTAAACTCCAAAGTTCTGGCGCTGGACGTCTTTGTCAACTGTTCTGAGCCAGGTTGTTCTTGGACGTCCGATCGGTCTCCTCCAGTCAGCAGGTGGACGGAGCATGTTGGCTATCATGCGGTGGTGATCTTCTGCTGGGGCTGTATGAGCTAATTGGCCGAAGAATCTAAGATGGTGGGACCTGACCACTTCAGAGACTGGTGTACAAGAAGTAACGTCTCATTTGTAGTGTGCCTGGTATATGGTATCCGTAGAATTTTCCGTAGGCACTAGGTATCAAATGCATCAAGATGCTTACTTATAGTCTTGGTGATGGTCCATGTCTCACATCCATAGAGCAGAACTGGTAAATATATATCCTGCTTACTAGAGTATTGCATATTAAGGAAACACTTGCTGAATGTGCAGTGAATGGTCTCCACAAAATGTTTTCAAAATCATTTTTAATGTGAATATTTGTGATATGTTCTGACAGAAAAGTAATTCCTGTCAGAATAATTGGCCGCAGTAAGTAGTGAATGTATCATTACCGTATCACATTTTCTAACAAGCAAAGATGTTTGGACATGTTGGACGCATAATGATGCAACCAACGTTTTTTGACGTTTTCCGCTGAAAATTGGCATACCAGTCACACCTGCTTCTGAAAATCCTTACACCAATGCTGGTATCCGTGTTACTGCACCTTTTGAATTTGAGCTAGAAGGTCATACCGGACAGACAGATGGACGCATAGTCATAATATTTGTAACGTGGCCTACTACTAGAATGACTGCACGATAATTTCTTGTCTGGTATTTTTCATTGTTTTCTGTCTATCTCTGTTTTGTATCTTTTCTGTCTGTTTGTCTGTCTGTCTCTGTCTGTTATTTACCGAAGTGTTCTTTGGTGAATAAAGATTGATATAATGTCTTACTGTATCAGTCGAGGCAACTTCGGCAGTCACAGATGTAGACTGTTAGATTCACAGCAAAGGTGGGAAAGACCCTTTGCCAAGCGTATGATAACAGGCTTCCATAAGTAACATGATTCACTTCTGTTTTAGTCATAAGCAGTGTTGCTGTGCACTGTGCAGGTAAGCCATATAATAATAAATCGGGTGAATTTATATTTTGTTATTTTATTAAATAGTAATTTGCTGACAGTTTTTCGGTGTTGTTACTGTGTTGCAGTTATAGGCAAGGGTGGAGAACAGATTGCATCGATTCAGTCGGAGTCTGAGTGTAAAATACAGTTTGCTCCAGGTACATTCAGCTAGTTTGACTGCTATCAGTGTAAACTGTAAACTATACATTGAATGCTGTCTGACTGTCAGAAACAGCACTTGTTAAATGCCTGATGTAAACTCATCTCAGTCTCAGAGCTGTGGAGTGTCACCTGCCATATGAGATCAGTAAATCACAGTAAATACTGCTTCGGAGTTATGGAAGGCTGATTTGACCTGAGTAGCTGGTTACGTATCAAGATGTCTACAAGTAGTAATAATGCTTGGCATAGAGTAACTTCATTGAATTTAAGCATTAGCCATTAAGCCAGTCATTTACTAATGAGTTTATTTTGTGATTGTGTCATTTGGCAGTCACGTGCCTCAAGTGGGAGTGTGACAGGAGCAGGGGGCACTTGCTTAAACCCAGATTTTAGCTGGTCGGAAAATTTTCTTTGTTGAAATTTTTTGGGTCCAAAAATTGTTTCCACAAATACAACATTTGATTTTGAAATGCCCCATTTTGTCATATTTAATGCCAAATTTGCACAGAATTTGGGGCAAAGTTGAAATTTTGAACACCTTTGATCTCTTCTGTCAAAAGAAATTTGCACTTGCTTGTTGGAAAGTTGCAACTTTCTGCTCCACTTTTTCAACTTGCAACACATTCAATCATATGTTTTGTCTGCCTGTTGACAGCCGATGGTTCCGGTATGGCTGAGCGCAAGTGCACACTAACCGGAACCACTGATGCCATTCTGTGAGTTCAGATTGTTCATTCATTTACAGTAATCTAGCTGATTTGGTAATCCAGATGTTTTTCCTTCACTTCCTGAATGTTTGTAGATGATTGTTAAAAAAGTCCTGTATTTTGACGAATTGCAAAGTCGCCACTCCTAAGAAGTAGAATTTGAAGTCCTGAATTTAGCTGCATGTTGAGCAATTTTCCTGATGTCATTGATCGAAACATTAATTATTTTAATCACATAATCATTGTTATTTTAACACACATTTTCTTTCTTTGGTTCAAGTAGCTGTCGGTGCACTAGTGAAAAACTGTGAGTGTATTAGTAGCAGCATAGTGTTGTTGTTGTTGTTGTAGTAAAGCAAAGGAGCTGATAACTCGTATAATGAGCAAAGGTCACGACCTACCAGACCTACAGCCTGACGGTTCGCATGTCACCCTAGAAATGATGATTCCTGGTAATAAAGCCGGCATTGTCATTGGCAAGGGTGGAGAGACCATCAAACTATTGCAGGTACCGGTAACGAATATTAATTACCGTACTACTAATAATCACTGGTAATAATTTATTACTTGTACTAGTATCTGTTCATTGATTTCTGGCCGTAAAGCCAGCATAGTTGTGAGTGATAGAGGATAGACCATTAAACTACTGCTTAGCTACTTAGCTACTTAGTTGTCTAGTTTTGGGCTTTTTTTTCATAATTAGATTGTTTTGCTTTACCTGCTCACTGTTGAAATATTGTGTTTTGTCCCATACTATGTAGTGTGTATTCGTTGGAGTCCAATTTGCTGTTTGCACATGTTTTGGTTTTTCACAGTTTTGCTGTAACCACACTGAGCATTTAAAATGCCTTTATTTAAACATTTGCAGCATATGCTGTTTTTGTTACCAGTGGAAAAAACATTTCCTGATAACTGGCTTTTAGAGTTTTCTCGGTTTTCCACCAAAGTCTTTGCATCGGGGATTTGGTCCATTTCTTCCGGTGTGCATCATATAAATTTTCTTACCTGGTGAAATGTACAGCATTGTCACCCACAGCGGTTATGTTGTTGACGCAGTGTGACAAAAAAATTCTGTACAATACTTACCCAAGTCAACTCAGATTGGCCATCCCTTAGTGGGTAGGTGCATTGTGTACCGGTAAAAGCTGGGATGTAAACAGGCACATCACATGATGCACTAGCGCCATATCCATTCTCTTGCAGTGCAAACTGGTGTCTGGCTGAGGGGTAAAGAAACAAATATCAGCACTGCCCTATTTATCGTACTGCTCATGAAGGACTGTGACAATTTTTAACTTCACTAGTTGTGCTGTTGTTCATAGGTGCAGGTCTTTCAGAGAATCTGGTTGTCATTATGACCTAGCTACTTGCCTAGTTACCAGGGTTCCTACAGATCAGGGAAAACTGGAAAAAGTCGGGGAATTTGTGTGGTCAGGGAAAGGTCAGGGAAAAATATTGTTTTTGAAAAGTCAGGGAAACTGGTCTTGGATCATGCAGACTGCAGATATCTGTGATTTTTTTAGAGCTGTCAAGGTATTAACTTTTTTAACGCATTAATGCAGTGCGTTAATTTTTTTAATGCATTAATTAATGCGTAAATTAACGCACCCAGTCCCGTCGAGATGGAGAGTAGGAGGTAAATTACCCAGGGCCCAAGACGTTTATAGGACCCGCCTGTAGAATATAGAAAGTTAGAAAAATGAAAAAAAGTTTTAAAAACACATATAATTTTTATTTTTTAAACGTATTTACTGTTTAGACTATTTACTATTCAACTATTACCGTATTTTTATTTTGTATATCATCTCTTGTCCATCATAGAGTCTATCATTTTGTGATGGACTCTATTGGGTTACGCTTATGCGAATTGCCAGAAAGCGTAGATACAAGGAGTTCTTGGCTGAGAAAACTGGTACCGATGATGTTCCACTGCCTCCTGTTCCAGTCGTTACCAGATGGAATAGTTGGTTTAAAACTGTCATCCACCA
>Ga0056128_1009268_pt1 | contig 12376 bp, 10 predicted proteins | sample WorMetLIZISLAND2_FD_71113 | JGI IMG/M metagenome (GOLD analysis project Ga0056128, IMG submission 71113) | Marine gutless worms symbiont microbial communities from Max Planck institute for Marine Microbiology, Germany - Olavius geniculatus... ...
ATCCGATTTTGAATATCTTCATCCGTTTCGGAGATATTCGTCGCCGAACTTCGAAGTCGTCCGAAATCGGGCCAAATTTTGCATGTTTTTGGCCCCTGAAATTTTTTTGGGGTGCACCCCCCAAAATTTTGGACCAGCATTACAAAATTCGGCCTAGTACTGACCATCGTGCAAAATTTCACGCCGGTCGGCCCACGCATCTCGGAGATTTCGCGAGTGGAAAAAATAAATAAAACATCATGCGTAAAACGTAAGTCCTTCCGACGGCGGATTAATAAACATTTCCACAATCGTTTCTGCTACTTAGAGCGTGCGTTTATCTCCAATACAGCACATAGGCTACAAGCACTTCGATTGTACACGAGACGTGGGTCATTTTCATGACAATTTTCACTCCCGGTCACCTTCATCTTTGCACAACCGTATTACTCCTTTCCCGAAAAACCTTCACCCCGATTGTGGTTTCTTATTATGGCTTGTTACTACCTTCTGTCAAGTTACGAGCTCGTACGAGACAGACGGACAGAAGAACAGACAGACGGACTGACTGACAAAACGCGTAATGCGGCGTGGCCTGTATGAAGAAAGAAAGTGCGAATGTGTGAAAAAGTTGAACCTTGATGGCGCCGGGATCAATCATTGCCTTGGTGCGCTTGCGATGTTTCTGACCCTTCGGCTTGGGACGTCGCGGTTTTCTCTCCGGCGCCGGCGGCTGCAGTCCGATGTCCCCGCCTGTAGTAGGACTCCTACCCCCGCCCCCGCTACTGCCGCTGCTCGGCGTACGAGTCTTCACGGGCGGGGCGAGTAGCGGGCTGTGGGACGGCTTCGGTTTGGTGGGCGAAGAAGGGTCAGACGAGCTGGCGTGTCGGCTGCTGGATGATGACGTACTGCCGTCTGAGCGCTTCGTCGATGACTTCTCACTGGATGACTTCTTCGACGAGCCGCCGCCGAACAGTCGCTTAAAGAAGCCCGGCTTCCCGTCGTCCTTGCTCGACATGTCACGTGACCTACCTTCTACTTCCGGTCACGTGATCAGCTCCGACGCAAGCTCAACAGATCGCTCATCGTTTTGAGTTTGTCTGAAAACAAACAACAGAGACGAGTATGTCGGAGTATGTCAGAGGAAAAAGACTGTTCCAGACATTTTTCCCAGAGGGTTCAGAAACAGCCGTTCAGAGGTTATCACGCTGGCGGGGTCCGTTATTACATGCGTATTAGAGTTTTTTTTTAATTTTTAGCGTTACATTTGTGACTTTAATCTACTTTGAATCATGCGGCCAAAGGCGTATTATAACTGCCAAGCAGATTTTCTGAAACAAAATGCCAGACGCAGCGTAAACTTAAATTGTTTCGAGTAAAATAATGATGAAACAAAATACGTAAAACTAACCGTGTTTGAATTGCCGTGGGTTGAAGGGGGGTTAAACCCCCCAACTGTTTTCTCAACCCCCTAACACGCTGTCAAATTATGTACTGGGGGTCAGCTATATACTATATACTTACGATTTACACCGCAATTTTGGTCGGGCTCCGACCGTCGAAAAGTTTAACCCCGCAGCTAATTTTTTTTTCAATTCAAACACTGGCAACTGACGCTCTGTTTTCTAAGCGGTAGCTAAACTTTTTGTTGTCTTTTCGTGCCACGAGAATTTCTGAACCATTACGCATTTAAAGTTCGTCCGCATTGTATATCCATTAATCTTCGGATTGGTTTCAGACAGTAGAAAAAACTGCACGGCTACTCGTTGACGTTGATAGGCGCATCATATCGTCTTCAGTGGGCCCATACATTGTAGTATTATATTCTGATCGTCACTCTACCGCATCATAGACGAAGAGCAAAAACATCACAAAAACCGCAGCCTCCGCAGCAAGAAGCATAGGTAAAGATTCTGACCTGCGTCTGTCAATTTTCAATCAGATGTGACGATACATTGTTCTTGTCAGCTTTGGCTCTGGCTCAGTCTGGCTGTCATCATTACAGGCCTATCTCTAGCCGTCTAATACGCGTCTAGGCTATATCGAATTATACGTATAGACCCCTAGATGTAAAAAAGCGTTTTTAAGTTTTTTATTCTTGTCGCGTTTTCTACAATTTTAAACGATTTTTATGTTTCCGAACGTTTTAAATTTTTTTTTAAAAAACGTGCATTGAGAGTCTTATCAAAAATTTCGAGAAACACTGCTGGAACCACAGAAACAAATAAATAGGTCACCGTGCTGGTAGTTTACATTGTTAATCCAAATATGCTATATAAAAGGTTTTTATGTAGTATATTTGGTTAATCTAGTGCTGTGGTTTTATGACCACACAGTTAAATTCACATGAAATAAAATTGTCTATATCTAGACTATAGTTCTAGGTATACTGCATCTACAGCACTAGGCATTAGGTAAGAGGTTAAACAAATTATGGCCAACGTTTTTATTCAACGTTTTTAAGCGCTTTATTATTTTTTCCACGTTTTTAAACGTTTTAAAACGTTTTTAAACGTTTTTACATCTATGGTATAGATAATAGTGTTTAGTTTCTATGTGTATATGCAAAGCGGTTCAAGAAGTCAAGAAGCTAAGTTTACGTCACAGTGTAACTTTATCATGTAAGTTACATAATAATGTTGACCGATTTTGACACTGACACCGTGCAGTTAATTGCAAAATTGCAACAAGGTGAGTGTCCAAAAACTCTACTACTTCATCAACATGGACAGCTTTATAAGTATATAATAGGGTGTTTACACGATCCAGCAAACGTCCAGCAAACTTCCAGCAAATGTATTCAAAATACACGTGAATCACAGGACGTTTGCTGGACGTTTGCTGGATCGTGTAAACACTACTTTAAAATATCGTATGCCCCTATCAGTTCGTTCCAGTAATCGTTTAAAGCTCACACGATGGTTGGTCTGTAGTGGATTTGCTGCTGTGTTTTAAATTTGTTATGGCTTTTTCATACAACTTAAAATGTTGTACGATCTGTTGTATAGGCTCCTACATTTTACGACACATCCATAACAAGCTGATGCAAATAAGAGTTTGGGTCATTACATTAGACAACCCTATCGGAGACTCTACATCATGAGAGAAACATGGAACATTTAGATCCCTAATTTCTACTTTTGCCAATTTCTGCATTGAAGTTTATGCAGATTTAGGTACTGTTATACGCATTGAAATGAGCTTACTCTCTGTCAAGCTTTTGTCTTGACAATAAAACGTCTGCTAAATCTGAGAGTTGGCGCCTCTCTAGTTGGTGACGATTGACTGATAGCCTTATTCTCGGCATCTTGCCGCGAGGTGGCGCTGCTGGCGTGCAGTGTCGGGCTCATTCGCCATGGGGCAGATGGAAATGGAACGTGCCTGCTATAGGCTAATGCCTATATCATAGGCCCTAGCCACGATCCACGTTCCAGGTTCACACTCAGCAAAATTTGTAAGTTATGATCGTCAGAACACGACAGCGGGAGATAACTATCATGCATACCATAATGCAGCCAACTGGCGCAACTATAGAAGGTTATGGACCACAACAGTCCACGAGCACGAAGTGAGAGACAAGACTGTCAGACAAATTAAACCACACTGACTCAGCAACGCTTGGACTCAATGGACTGGTACTCTTGTCGCAACTTTTGCCTGCAATAGTGCGTCATCAAGCAGACGACGGCTTAGTTTAAGCGGTTTGAGCGTGGCCGTAATACGATACCGCAGTGTCTGGAGTGGTATAAGCTCGTACTGCCTTCTTCCTTAACTACGCCAGCAGAGCGTAGTACATAGCCTACGGTAATTGGTCTCGAACTCATGACATGCGCCACTATAGCCTATGCCCACTGTAAAACCCACAGTTGGAAGTTCAACATTTGTCTTCGGTGCCGCCATTGCTTTAATACGTACAAGCCGTGGGGTCGGTAGGCCTAGGCCTATAACCTATACGGCGCCAGTTGGCATTCAGCACTGTGATAAATCATATACCTGGTTATGACTTTTGACGGCGCGTCACTTTAGCGTACTACGTACGTTACGTTAATAAACAGTGCTCTCAGCATGATCAGATGTGACGGCGTGAGGCCGAGATGCGCACAAATAAAACTAGCCGCAAATCTTACCGCAGCGCAATGAAAACTGCCAGAGCTGGTTTCTTCATACTGTCTACAAATTTATATATAGAGATTTATATAGCTTTTACCCAGTGGACCGCTGCGTTTTGTGACTATTCATAAGCCAATTAAGCCAAATATCACGTCACGATCCAACTTTCGTGGTGTCTGCGACGCTGCGTTTTACGGAGCAAACAGCACTGTGGGAATCTGTGGCCCGCAACTGATCCAAAGCATAAAATGTGCTTCAAAGCTACTCATCCACAGGCGCATATTAACTCCGTGGATGGATCGCTGTTTAATCGTTTCTCGTATGATATTAGTTTGTTCCAACTTCCAACAGTCGTTCCAAGCCAACCTGTAGAATTGAACTGATGTATAAATTTGAGACAGAGCCTAGCGTGAAAGTCGCCCTGTGCCTTATAGGGCGTTTACACGATCCAGCAAACGTTCAGCATTACGGTTGCTAAAAGTTCGCTGGACGCTTGCTGGATCGTGTAAAGCCCCCATTACGCTGCAGGTCGTATTAAGATTCCTTTCGTGGTAAGGACAAGCGCGCACGTAGCCAACGCTGTGTTAATATCGTACGCCGTATGCGCAAAGTCATTTTGAGTGCCACATGAGTAGGTAAACATTAGACGCCTAAACTTTGTTGCTGGCTGTCAAAGTTGGCTGATCAAAGTTCACTAATTTTCTTCGCCAAATGCGAGGAAATGGTGGCTGATAAACCGTATCCCGATTTTTTTCGCGATCAAAGACTGAAGGTGTCCGAAATCGCGGCGAATCGGCGTAAAGTCCCAACTTGTACCAAGTCCCTTCTCGAAGAACTGAAAACTTTCTCCTGTAGGCCTAGTTTTGTGGTGGAGCATTTGCTCCAAGGTTTGTGGCGCCCTGCTGTCGAATGTAAATCAGGTAAATGACTGCGATGGCTTTATGGCGACTAGAAACGGCAGCTGCAAGTATTATGGCTTATAGAAAGCGGTTGCTGCAAAGGTTGACTGGTTCGTCCGCTCGGGGGCACTGCTGTGCTGGACGTCAGTCACGTGGTTTGATGAACAGATGCACGCCGCCCATAGATCTTATACCACATCGGCCACGTCTCATAGTCATGCCAAGTCCAACTCCAGACAGTGGAGATATATCGTTCTGCATCATTTATCGAAATGCTTTCAACGGAAACAACACAAAAATATAATAAGCAATAAAATAGGTCCTACATTATCTTCTTTGCTCTACGTCACAGTGGTGCTGTCGACGTCGATCCCAGCGCAGACGACACGCCACTCATCACGTGATGCGATGGCTTGCGACAAGTCGATGACTGAATGCAGACCGGAGTCACGAAGCAGGGTTTTGATGATGTAGCTCATGCGAGCGTGACCACCAGGCCGAAAAGTTCCAGACGGTTCGAAAAACAGAATTAATGAATATACAATGCGGACGAACTTTAAATTCCACTCGTCTGAAGCAGTGTCCAGCGAACAGTAGACGTCTGTGGCAGTGTTAAATTGATCGGTGGTAAAGATCCATACAGAGTAATATGGTGTTTACACGATCTAGCAAACGTCCAACAAACTTTCAGCAATTAGCACGTGTATTTTGAATACATTTGCTGGAAGTTTGCTGGGTCGTGTAAACGGGGTATGATGCTGGGAACATGGTCGTTGTATGAGATATTGAGAGCCTTGTGGAGTAGGCGAGTATAGGCCTCATCGAGTGAGCATTCTTGTGCAGCTGTTAGGGTCCACCACTGACTACTGTATATAATTGTGGCTTCAACAGTGGTTCTGAAAACACAAAGTTCGAGTCTACGACTAATCTGTGATGCCTTCCTAATTCTTGAAAGCTTGTTCATTGCTGTCCAGGCCTGAACCTTACTTGTGTTCATATCTTTATTTCACTCAGATACCCACGAACCAAGGTAGCAGAAGTCATCTACTGTCTCAATGATTCCTGTTTCGAGAGTAATAAACTTGTGCTGTGGGTTTTCACCTATGATCATCGCCTTCGTCTTCGACTGGTTGAACCAACTGCGGCTGCAGCTGGGCATCTGCTACAGTTTCGGACACCAGAGCAACGTCATGAGCAAAATCAAAATCTGTGAGATATTCGGCTAGTTGACAAGAGCCCCGTCTTGGTCGCACGGTAACTCCAAGTTCTGCGTTGCACATAGCTTGCCGGAGAACATAGTCAAGAACAATAATGAATAAAAATGGAGCTAGTGTTTCACTTTCTAAGACACCAGTGTTGACTGCAAAATAATGCTTCAGTGTTTCTGTCTTAGGTAGAGACAAAACTCTTTGAGTTCGTGTAGGGTGTCTATAATAATTATCTCCAACAGCCATCGCAGGCTTAAAATTTCACCATTTGGGTCACGTGACGTCATCGGTCACATGACCATTGGACTCGGCATACGTGTTTTTTCTATTAGTGGTCAGTGATGACCATGCGTCTATCTTGCATGGTTATGGACTTATTGCATGTCAAACATTTAGTCACGTTGAGAATGCATTGATCGCCATTTTTGACACAACGGCAATTTAGGGGTAATGTATTTTTGGATATGCGCCTGTAGCAGCCCTCGGGTTACGTCTTTTGAGCTAATAACAGTCATTATGGGTCATCGGGCCTTTTTGTGGTATTAGAAACTTTCCATTAAAATGCATTACGGTGGTAAATATGGGCAAAAATTGGAACAAAACAGGAGAAAAAGTAATTGGATTTTTAAGTAAGTAAGTAAGTAAGTAAATGATTTAAAAAGCGCCAAAGTCTCAGAAAGAATCAGGGCCAAGCAAACTCGATCCACTGTGCAGAATTTCATTAAAATCAAACAAAAATGTAGCCGTAGAAGTGCTTACGGACAGACAAAATGCAAGTGATTTTATAATCTGTCCCATGCAATGCAGCGCTATATAGCAATGAGGCAGATAATGAATGAATAATTAATCATTAACTTCGAATACAAACTAAACTTTAATTATTGTCCAAAAACCCGTCTTTTTCTTCTTTTTGTCCGTTGGCTAGAAACTGCTGAGCGACAAGACGCATGAGAACGAAAACAACAACACGTGACCGAGAACGAAGGCAACAACAGCAAGATCGATTATGAAAAGAATGAAACCATGCAACAATAATTGGCTTCAAGGCCATCACATTGGCCTTGATAACTTAACATCCCTGGTTGTTGATTGTTGTTCGAATGAAGCGTGAATACAGCACGTCTTTCGCTCCGCAAAAATTTCGCGAAAGTAAAAAAATCTGATTAACACAGATAAGTCAATAATATCGTTACCGGTAACTTTGTCGTAGTTGCAGAAAATGAAATGCCGTTCTGCCGTGTTACGTGGTAATGAACGGGTAATGAACGCGCAAAATTGTACTTCAAGTTTCTTAGCGATTATCCGGTACTAAGAAATATCGCCAAAACCTACAGGGTGGGCCAAAAAATGGGACAAAATTTTTATACGCCAATAACTTTATCAAATATTAACCGATTTTCAAAATTTTTATACTGTCGGAAAAAAGAGAAAATTTGCAGTAATACTATTACTAAAAATTTTACCACACCTCAAGTGTGTCGCTACACTACCTAGTGAAATATTAATGTCTTCAAAGCAACAGTTGAAAACAAGGCGATATCTGTAGCAACACATTTTAAAAAATTTACAACAAAACAACTTGTTTATTGCCTCAGCTATTGTCCATAGTAACTGTAATATCTCGCAGTTTTCACATCAAATGTTCATTTTGTCTGCCTTGCTGCTGGACGACGCACTCAACCTGATGACGCCACTGACTAACAGCGCAATCAACAAACGCTGCGTCAGTTTGCCCCACTCAGTGCTCCAGAATTGTCGTGAATTGTCAACACTGATAAACCATCTATGAAAAACCCCCTCAAACAGCATAATCGACAGGATTTAAGTTCGGGCTGTTTGAAAGCCACATGTCAGGCTCAATCAACGTTGATCATGCAATTGGCCATTGTCGTCGCCAGCGGGAGTGCGATGTCTGACATTTCACAAGGTAGTGTAACGACACCTATAAGGTGTGGTGGGATCTTAAGTGTTATTGTTACTGCAAATTTTTTGCTAATTCCACCAGTGAAAGAATTTTGAAAATCGGTTAATATTTGATGGAGTTATTGGCATATAAAAATTTTGTGTCATTTTTTGGGCCCACCTTGTATATAGGGGATGCGTTTTGCCGGACACTGCAGTGTAGCCTATGTAGACGAGACGTTAGCGTATAGCGTACCTTAACAAGCAGATGTCGTCGACACGTCGTGTGTGCAATCTACCTGATGTTGCTGAACGAATAATTGTTTGAACAGTGCGCTGTAGCTGACTGATAACTGTGACTGACTGAGTCGCTGCAGTCCAAAAATTACTGTAAGCTACTGTATGATGCTAACTGCTCGCTTAGAGCTGCTGCTGCTGCTGCTGCTGCTATGACGACAGTAAAGTCTGGTGCGAGCGAGATGATGAAACGATGCTACTTAGTCTCTCACTCAGCCGTGTCCGACCTCAACTAGAGATGCGCCCATTTAAATATCACTTAAAACAAATTCACGACGTCATAAGACAGTACAGAACTTGTGGCTAATAACTGACAGTAAACGTCGTGGTGCCTGTTTTTTTTTAGTTTTTAGTAACGTAACTATTATATTAATACAAATATTTTAGATTGTGACCAATTTCATGTAGGTTACTCCTCGCGCATTATTTTCTTCTCTGTTCTTCCAAGGCTGATTTTTCGTTTTTTTCTTTTTATACCGTAGGCCTATGTAGTGATATTTTAAAGTTTACGATCTCGTTTGGCGGGGACGTCGAGAATGCCGTTCCTAATGCGTTTCAGTGCTACATATGTAGGCCTACTACAGCGTTCAAGATGTAAAGTATAAGTGACTTGTTTATTCCCTTTTTTGGTTGGCAGCCGCGGGACAACTTTCTGTAAACTTAATCTTTATTCATGTAATTACTTTTTAAGTTGCTCAATCTGTAAAATCACGGTACGTCAACGTTTCAGATGAAGGGACGTGCAACGTACAGTGGCTTTTGCGCTTTGCATTACAGTAGACCTTCGTACGTCAGGCGGTAAAATAGCCTATTTGACACAAAATCGAGGAGTCGTGCAGTGTGTACGCCAGTAGCAATAATAGAAAAATTAAAACAAAAAAAAAGCAAAACAAAAAACAGTTTTGACGCATGATAAACGTAAATAAATATGTACAAATCTGCACTATTGCCAATCACTTTGTTATTTCGTATTTTCCTGCGCATGACGGAGTGACGACTCGACTGAACTTAGTTGTACGCATTTCTCGCCTCACAGAAGAGAGGGCTAAGTTGGCTTAAGCAAACACATGTGCAATCAAATAAAATAACAGCAAAGAAGTTAAGGCAGCTTAGATTTATTTGGTTTTATTGCTGTTTATTTAAAGCATTGCAATGAAATACAGGTTTGTAACGTCGCGTTTCACTCTAGACCTAAACGGATTCGAACGACGGCCATCTCCAGTTAAACCAGTTTCAGTTTGCTTTGTTTACTAGTATATACATGTACGTTTCATTACAGTCTGGATTTTTTGTTAGGCTTCCGCCACATCATTTGTAGGCACTGCCAAAAATTAGAACTGGGGAAGGCCGAAAGGGAACGAAAAGGGGCGTCGGCGACCGGGGATCCGGAAGCCCAGACGCCAGCAGGACGAACCATGAGATTCACGCCAATCCGTAAAGAATTTCTGGGGTAAAGGGCGGAAATTTAAAACACTGGTGTAGCATAATGAGGTACAAATCGTGATCATGTGATCGATGGGACGTGCGTGTTATAAACAGACATGGGGCGCGTTTCAACCGTCACGCTTGACTGAAGTGCGATTATGAGCGGTTTATAACACAACACTGGTAAACGATAGGGGAACGAAGCAGTAGGCCATGAAATAAGAAGCTGGTTTCTCGCATCTCTAAGATGCCAGTAGCCCAGAGAAAGCGTTGGGCCTTGCCGCTGTGCGCGGTGCGGGCAAGGTCAATGCTATTTATAAATACACACAACACGCCGGTCAGGCGTTGCAGGCTTCCGGCCACTTTCAGTCTGTCAGTCCCTCTACCGATGCGATGTTTGATATCTGGCTCCACCTACTTACTTACTGTTTTCCATCATCTCAACAAGATGCGTCTTTCTCTAGCGCAGACCTATGACATCTCGCTGCTTGTCTTTGTTAAACCTCCGCCACATCATACATAGGCGCTGCCAGAAATTAGAACTGGGGGAAGGAAAGGGACGAAAAAAGGCGGCGGCTAACGGGGGAGGGGTGCAGAGGTCCTGGCCCCTAGACTCCACATGACGACCCATAAGATTCACGCAAATTTGAAGAGAATGTCTGGGGTAAAAGCGATGAGGGTTTAAAATACTGTTATACCCCACCCTCACTCACACGCATCCTCCCAGACTTTACATCTTACGATCGACTTAGACCCCTAATTCTAAAATCTTGGCACCATTTCTAGAAGGGACCGAAAAAGTCGAGAGCGGAGTGGCGTACTTGGGGCTGTTTCTTCGGACCCCCTACCAGGTAGGAGTATGGAGGAAAAATCTGTAAGCTCCCCCTATCGGGTCCAGGGCGAAGCCCCGGCCACAATTAGTTGCGTTAATTTGCATGCAACTCGGGCGTGAAGAAGCCCCGAGAATGCATCACGCATGTAGCGTGGATAAATTAAATTACACAAACTTGCATTATCAACTAAACTTGCGGGAAAGGGGTGGTCGCCTCTTACCTGACATTGCTTTCATACTCCCTAACTGGGTTTCGAATAACTGTAGAAAAAATGCGAAAGAAATAGGACGGCAGCCAAAAAGGGAAACAAACGGGAAAGAGAAAACAGAAATGAATAAAAGAAATACATCTTTTGAATCAAGGGCAAGTTTAATTTCTTTGCGTCCAGTTTTCCGTTTTTCATGACCTATCGTTCTACACGATGTTTGTAACATTTCCAGTGTAGGTCGATTCTAAGTCGACGCAGCAGCATTCCAGGAAGAATATTCATGCCAAGTTTCGCGCCGACGATCGCTCAGTCTAGGCTCAGGATTGATGTGAACAAACTCGTGCTAAGACGTCGCGTTGACGCGTTGACGTCGGTAAATGTTTTGACGTGAACCAAATCTCTTCCACCATGTTGACGACGTGCCGACTAATAATGCGAGACCGAAAAATGCAGACAGGAAATGCAGAGGTAAACTGAAGATGCAATAAAACGAACTATTTAGATATGGCACATAAGGTTATACCGGTATGTGCATACATAACGTAATCTACAACATAGGACCTACTGGCTAGATAATTTGAAATGCCTACAATTTATTGTTTATTTTTTTCGTTGTTTATAGCAATCTTTCAATTTGGCTTTGTCACAAATTTAGCCTATTACGCATATAAAAGAACTTAACTCAGCCAAAGCAAATTAAATTTAAATTAATAAATAATTAAAATTAAAAATTAATAAATTTAAATTTAATTTAAATTAAATTTAAGCAAAGCTTAAATAGTTAGATGTTTTATTTGACATTTTCCCGCACTTTCCACTTTCGCATTTTGAGCGTTCTCTGCTGATAACGCACTGAACGCAGACACTTAGACACTGTAGGTTAAAGTGGCATTTAAGGGCACAAGAAACTGAGAACAAAAATAGCTTCAGTATTTATACTGTAACTACGTGCTGGCACGTTTATAGCTCTAATTGTAATCCCTATATGCCGCTTTTCGGTGCATAAAAAGTACTCATGAAAATAAAATGATGATGCAAAAACTGCGCATGTCTGTCACAGCTGAAACTGCTGCCGAGCGTGGTGCGATGAAGCAAACCTCATACATGTCACACTGTGGAGTAGCTGTTGCAGCAGCTGCGGTGACGCTGGTAGTGGCAGTGGCTGACGGCGTAGAGTCGACGTCATCGTTGTCGTCGTTGCTGGTGTCGTCCGACGTGAACTGGAATGCTTCGGTCAAATGTTAAATGTCACATGTAAATTTATATAGCGCATTGTCGTCAGAACCTCTAATGCGCTGAACACACTAGTACTGTGAAAACAAAAACGTTTTTAGCGACTGTCTGAAAATGCCTGCAGAACATTCCGGATCACGTAGGTCATCAGGCAGTGAGTTGCAGACAGTTGGTCCAGCAACAGAAAACGCCCGACGGCCGTAGGTGCTGAGCCGATGACGTGGCACGGAAAGTTGGTGACTGCTGGCCGAACGCAGACGCTGTCGGAAGACGACGTCAGAG
>Ga0056128_1009269_pt1 | contig 12376 bp, 8 predicted proteins | sample WorMetLIZISLAND2_FD_71113 | JGI IMG/M metagenome (GOLD analysis project Ga0056128, IMG submission 71113) | Marine gutless worms symbiont microbial communities from Max Planck institute for Marine Microbiology, Germany - Olavius geniculatus... ...
AAACGGATGAAGATATTCAAAATCGGATAGTCATTCCGTCTATCGCGATTCCTCCTGCGTTAGGCGAAACAAGTCCGGTGAAGTTTGGTCCAGTAACCTTGGAGATTTAGATTTTTAATGGTACCCACCGAAAGCGCATATTTCGGAAGATCATATTTTGGCCCCTAGGGGGTGCTGCGCCCCCAAATTTTTACACGCGCTAGAGAATCACCAAGTCTTACTAGCGCACCCTCCACCTTAACACTTTTTTCAAAGGGTGGTCAAAAATTGGCTTAAAAGGAGTGCTTATAACTTCGGAGTTAGGGGGTGTAGCCCAACGAAATTTCGGCACTTGACGCGGCTCTAGGTTGGGGTGTTAACGCAAGTACAACTTTTGGGGGCACCGCCCCCCTTAAAATTTGGAAGTGCAAAAAACGTCCAAAATTTAGTACGTTTTACGACAACTTTTGAGTTTGACCGCGAATATCTTTGGAATTGATGAAGATAGTGATTAAATCTAAATGGCGTTGATGAGTATGATCTTTTCGGCGTTGAACAAAAAAAATTTGTAAAATTCCGTCCACTACGAACAAAGTTATAAGCGCTCATGTTGACCTACCCTAAGTCGACAATGCGTGTTCGGCGTATGTCAATGCATTTGAGTTTGGGCCACGTGACTTTGATGCCGGGGAAATTTTACTTCCCCCCCTAATTTTTCCCCAGTCGGACTTAGGGCGCCGGGCGGACTCACGTTGGGCTTTGCCCCAAATTTCTAGTTATGTTTATATTTTACAAGTTACTGTAGCGACGCAGCTAAGGTGTGGTGGTATATTTAACAGTCGCGTGATCGGAAATTTCCTGCTGAGTGTGACAATAAAGAATTTTCAAAATCAGTTATTATTTTCTGAAGACATGGACAAAGTTTGGTGGTACTTCATTGTGGACCACAATGTTTACTTTAGTGTTATAGCTATCTGATGTGCTGTGTGTATTTACAGTTACAGTTCAGCTGCGAGCGGCAGTTGACTCGGCTTGCTTCTATGCAAGACACTGGAGACTCGCTCAGTAAATGTCAGTCTCTCATTGCCGACTTTAACGACTTTGAACAACTCTCAAAGGTCAGTTCTGTCTGCAGCTATCATGTTATTTTTTTTTTGTGCATCAGTGTGTATTTTGTTTTTGTATGTTCCACGAATGAACAAATCCATTGCTGCACTAAAACCGCTGCACTTAGCATCGCAATTTTGGGCCGATCGATTGTAGTGTTTGATATAGCATCGATGCCGTGATGTGTGTATGTGTCTGCAATCACTTTCAGAAATTGCTTCTTTTCCACGACCAGAAGTCGGACGCTGGCTTTAAATATAGGCCTAGGCCCTGCAGTGTGGTCGGCCCACTCTAGGACAGCTGGGAACCTTGTCAAAGCTTGTCATCAGGACTCAAAAACTAAAAGAAACAGAGATGTTGCCAGACTTAGTGGTTTCTTCACCTTCAGGCTCAATATTCTTGACTGGGAGATGAGCACCTTGTCTATTTCTGCATTGGTGGGCACGGCCCACTTAATTGTTTTTTGCATGTTTTTGTGTCAGAATGACTTTACGAGTGCGGAGCAGCTACGTCAGCGTGGTGAGTCGTTCATCTCGTCTAATCACTATGCCATTGACTGCATTCGACCCAAGTGCTCTGAGCTTCAGCGTATCTGTGCTGAGTTCAGCGAACGTTTGACTCAGCGTCGGCGAACACTCGATCTATCACTCAGGCTGTATCAGCACATTGACAAGGTGATTAATACGACATTTTTGGGTTTACAGCTGGTTAAAAACAAACAGCATTCGGCACTAATGTACAGTTATATACGTGAATAGTTATGTAGCATTATTTACAGAGAATTGTGGTAGACATTGATGTTTCCATGAAACTGCTGTGCCGTACTTGATGTCCAGTTGCACGCTAACAGCAGATGTCAACATCTCGGGTCTGCCAGTTGGCCGACGTTGGTCATACCACACCATTAATTGAACAGTTTCTATCGTCGGCATTTTTGCCATTGCAAGCCTGTCGACTTGGAGCTTGCTGCTTGAGTTTTAGTGACCCAGAACTGAGTCTCGACAGTCAACACTTTCAGACGTCAGCTAAAGACGTGCCTTTTGCGAAATATTTCAGATGAAATGTACTAAGCACATTAGAGATGTTTTGAGTAGGCATTATACATTTTTACACAGTAATGTGCTGCTGCTGATGTTGCATTCAGGCGAGCAAGTGGTGTGGTCGTGGCGTCGACTTGCTGGCTGGTCAGGGCATAGAGCAATGTAACACAGAGTCCGGTGCTGAGTCTGCACTCAATGACATTGATGTTTTCATGGATCAAGTTGATGAACTGAGGTTTGATGACATGCAACAGTTCCGCCAGGACTGTAGTCAGTTGCTCGGCTCAGAACTGGTTGTAAGTTATATAACTGTCTTTTATAGTATAGTGGATCTGCTGTTACCAAATTGCCTCGCTTGGTTTATTATCAGAAAGTATGTAAACTCACTCAGCTGATGCAGTTTGCAGCTCTCAGCTGAATTGTGTAAATACAGCGAGATAGGAACCTGTCAGCACATTGCATCATATACGGATGTATCAACAGATTTCTACCTGGGTGTTCTATAAAGATTTTTTGTCAGAGAAAATTCAACTTTTTATAGTATGGGACATTTGTCCAGTCATATGCAGTCTATCATGTGCTGATGCAAGTTGCCCTGTAACGTGACGTTTTACAGCACTGTGCCATTTGCATCAATTGTGTGTTAGTGTATGCAGGTTTTGTTTTAAAAGGTTATGTGTAAACATGCGTCCAAGTCAATCGCAGGACAGCCTGCATGCATGCATTTTTACGACCAGCGGCGTCATGTGTTAAATAAGTAAATAAATAGGAGAGGCAGGAAGTTGTAATTTTTCAACTGATGTCTGCCAATTCCTAACAGAGAAGATGATGAGTGCTTAAAATTCGAATTTTGTCTCTAAATTTGCTCAAAGGGAGGTTTCAGCACACTTTTTGCAGTTTTGGATAACAGTTTTCGGACAAAAAGGAAATTTTCTGACAGTTTTTCAAAAGCCCAAAATTTCTTTAGGGGGAATTGCTTCCTGTCTTCCCCTGTCATGATGCAGCTGTTAACAACGTTTACTCTGTGTGATAAGAGAAACCGAAGTCGTTAATATTTTGATCATCAACATTATCATATTATTTGCATTAGTATAATTATTCTGCTCTATACAGGACAGCCTGGATGCTATGGAGACCCGTGTGAATGATGTTCAGTCTTTGTGCGATAAGAGACGTCAAAGTCTTCGACGTCGCATCAGTCCACCTCGTCGCCCAGTTCAAGCTGTTCAACCTGAGCCTGTCAACACTACCACAACTTCTTCACCCACGTTCTTCATCCCCTCGTCTCCGGACCTGTCACTCAAGACCCTGCGCTCAACACCATCTCTTGTCGACTCACGACAGTCGCCGCCGGTAGCCGACGAAGAACGCAGAAAGTGGCGACCTTCACTCAAAACTAAGGTTTCCAAATTTTGTTCAGATAAAGAACACTCACTTTTTTATTGTAATGGAAAGTGTTTAGATTCGTACAAAATTTTTAGAGAATGTTCAGGATGAATTGCGCAGATGGCATTCGACTGCATTCTTGGTCAGGTTCCTGGCTACTACGATGGTGTTATGACACTGGTCTACATCGTTGCAGACTGCGATCTGCTGACCAAGGTGATGTGGTCATTTTGGGCTCATGTACAACTTGGTTCAGTCAGCACAGCTTCTGCTCATCAGCACCAACCGTGTGGACTAATCTACCCTCGGAACTGAAAAGCAGGGACATTAGCAGACAATGTTTTAAACAAGGCTTTAAGACATGGCTTTATGATTGTGCTTACTTGTAACAGGCACCTCTGAGAACTCTGTTTAAGGTGCTTCGTAAATTCACGTATTGATTGATTGATGGATTAAGTATTCCATTTATGTCAAATTTACCTATAAATCTGAAGAAAACAAGACTTGGTGCTTTTTATCTGACACTGTGTATGTGCAAACTTTTATCAGTAAGGCAAAGATGACGCAGTTAGGTTTTTGGAGTCAAACACTTAAATGTCAAATCACACATTACTGTGACAAAATGTGTTATAAAATACTATTTTGGGGGTTTGTTTTTGCAATTAGTGCACCAGGATTTTTGGGACAGAAATGCTGATGATTATTTTTCCGTGGAGACTGATACAGTTTTGCATCTGTTTTTTGTTGTCTTTGTTAGAAGCGTCTGCTGAGGTCGCAGTCGAAAAGCACGTTCTATGAATCAGTGAAAGAAGACACTTCAGACAGCAGCGTGTCATCTCTTACAACAACATCTAAACCTCATTCAGACGTTGTTAGTCAGGTTCAGCCTATTACTGCTGATCGACAACAGTCCAGTGATACTCAGCTACAACAGCAGCTTTCAATCACTGGATTTGAGGTTCGTTATTATTCTTAGTTGCGTATAGGTGTAGCCAGCAATTTGTTTTGGGGTGCACTTTTGAGATGCGAAGGGCCGAAGTTTGAGGCTGAAAGTCAAGAGTAAGGAAGGGTTTCTTGAGAAGGGGCTGCAAGACTCCTCCAACTAGACACAGGGTGACCACTTGTCTGGTAAACAAGAAAATGTCAGGAATTTTTACAGCTGACAGAGAAATGTCAGGGATTTCAGTCAAAATCACGAAATGCCAAAGAAAAAAATTTTGTCAGGGAAAATTGCCTAAAACTTTTTTAGAAATTTCCTCAACAGGCTTTTTAGTACCAGTCACTTAGTACCTCGTGCCAATTATTTTATGTTGTTTATTGGTGAATGTTGCTGATTTTTGTTTTAGTTTCTAATGTTTATAATCAGTAGAGAAACTTGGTTCGGTGACCGTCAACAGATGTTAAACAGTCTCGGTATATAACCAGTTACCCAGATGAACTCAGCCTGGCCATCCCTCCATTTGTGGGCACAGTGAGTATCAGTCAATGGAGGGACATTAAGTAGCACATTGCGCTCTGCACTTGCGATTGTCTTGCAGTGTAAAACTGGTGTCTGGCTGTGGGCTAACGAAACAGATCTGTTATGCCTTATTGCTTGAGAAGGATTTTGCATTTGTTGCATTAAAATGCTGAATGGTGTTATTTTTTTATCAGAATTTTTAGAGCATTAGCTGGTTACCATGGATTGTGCATATGGTACTGTGCAGGGCAGCTTGGCAGAACAAGGTCGACTGCTGAGACAGGATGTGTTCTCGGTGTGGATGTACAAGAAGGACCAGGGTCAGCGAAGCATCCGTGATCTGCGCTTCAAATCTCGCAGTCGACATGTTCTGCTCTATGAGCACACCGTCCTGTTCTGTAAGAAGAAAGATGATGCATTGATTGCTTCGAACTCTGACAAAACAGCGACCTACACGCTGAAGAATTCGCTACTGATCGCATCTTGTGCTTTGACGGAGATGGTCAAAGGTGACAAGAGGAAATTTGAACTTTGGTCATTGGACAAGTCAGAATCATTTACCCTGCAGGCAGGGTCGGTTGAAGTAAAGAGCGCTTGGGTGACTGACATCAGAAGCTTGCTGTCAAAGCAGACTGACCCAGTGAAAGAGAAATTGATGGATGCGAATATCTTGTCAAATGGCACCATCCCTCAGCATTGTGATAATGTTGCTGTTGTTGCTACTGCTGATGATGATGACGATAATGATAATGCTGATAATGACATATTTATGACGTCTTCACAGCAGCAAGATAACATCTCAGGATCATCGGTCAGCGACTTGCAGCAGGTATTTATTTCTCAGTCTCCTGACGTCTGTTAACCGTTAAAGGCTGTCTGTGGCTCTGTGGGATTCAACCTCGGAGCTATGGAGCGTCACCTGCCATATGTGCTCATGCAGTGTTCACCTGACTCAGGTGACGCACTCTGTGTTAAACCCAGTTAAGCAGGCCGTTACTTCATTTACCTACCCTGGTGGGATGTAGGACAGAGTTGATGTTTGTGGTTGGTTATTTATCGAGATTGTTTACCAATCTACAGACAGTCACTCTTCCAAGTAGTTATCACTTGGTATCAACCTCGAGATTATAAGTCCCACGTCTTAACCATGTACTTTCACCAATGAGGTCAATAACTGCCACATGATGGTATGACACATGTGACACAATCTACACTCAAAGTCACAAGATATTGAAAGTTACAATTTTTTTCTTGTTTTCCAGTCCTCTTTTTCATGTTTAGAATGTAAGGCAGCAGGTGTCTACTGATTCTTAAACTTGGGCCTATTTTCAGAATTTATTCCAGCTGAATTTTATAAATGCAGTCTAGCGTTTTGTGTTACGGATTGAATTTTACTGTTCAGGTTTTATGCATTGTACATTAAAATGAATAAAAACAATCATACAAAGATGTGTTAATATATGTGTGCCAATGTGTTTAGGCTGGTGAGTCGCCATTATGCTACGTTGCTGTGGCTAACTACATAGCAATGAGCAACACTGAACTAACAGTGCACAAGGGAGAACTGCTTGAGATGGTCGCCAACCATGCCGTCGTTGGGCGCATTGCTTCCGTCAGGTCTGCACCAATCAGAACTGATGTCTTCGACATAGTTTCTGAAACTGTGTCAAGACATCACACAGTTCATGAAAAAATAAATAAATAAACACTGATGTGTAAGTTTTCTGCAATAAATTTATTTGTTTTTCATTTAGATCTGGTCCATGAAGTGATGTTATCCATCCTCACTGTTTGCAGTTTTTTTTCCTTATTTCCAGACAAGGTTTGTTGAGTAATGCTTTTTTGCCAGAGGTTTGTCTGTTTACCTGTTTGCCTGTGTGTGAATTTGCTGTTCTGTTGTCGTCTCACAAAGGATAGAAGGCTGAGTTGACTTGATTACATATCGAGAAGGTTTACTTGTGTGTGAATTTGCACAATTCTCTGTTGGGATGCATGAATAGCCAAACGAGCTCTGGTTGATGTCAGATGCGTCCTTACAGTGTTTTTTGTGAAATATTGATAGCAACTGACATATTTCTAGTTGATAGTGGAGTGCGTTTTGTGTGCGTAGTTCTCTGCCGGGATGCGTGAGTAGTCGGACAAGCTCCGGTCGGTGTCAGATGCGTTCTCATCTGTCCGGACAAGTCGGCTTCTTACCTCGCCTTTACTTCACCGAGTGTAAGTCACATGAGCAGCAGCAACCAGCTGTGACTGCATCGTCATCAGCATCATTGGCTGCATCTTTGCATCACATGCAGTTTACGCCAGTCTTACCAGCAGCTGCAACCGTCGGTGGTATGTCCGACTACTGTTTTGCATCGATTTGCGCTGATTTTACATTGATATAATTTCATAAAATTTGAAAAAGTTGAAGGGTGTGCATAGCTGTTTGTGTGAACGCATCTAAGAGATATGGAGCGTCACCTGCCATGCGGGATCACACAGGTGAATGTGTCCTGTTTTAACTCCTAGCCTGACAGGCCAGTACTTGATTTATGTACCCTAGAGGGATGGAAGGCTGAGTTTACCTGTTCTCAGAGTAACCCGTCTGAGTATATTTGATATAGAGCAACTTTTTTCATTGAAACTGACATCCAAATAGTTTAAATTTCCACAAAGGCTATATTTTTGTAGAATAACTCCAATAAATTAGCAAGTGATTTTTGTAGATTGTAGACGGAATTTAATTATCATCAGTGTTGACATTGGCATCATTTTCGTATATTTTATTCAGGCAACTAAAGACACTAAATGTGCTCCACTGGACGAATGGTGTGAAGCAATTTAATTTGACCCGGAGGAATGAAAAGTCATACGTCAAGTCAGCTCAACTTTCATTGCTGTTTATGAACATCATCATTATCATTGCATGTGGCCTCTGTTTCTGTCTTGACATAAGCGCTTTACACACAAACTACAATGACAACTAAACTTATGTTATTGTTATATTTTGACATCCGGTGATATGTGACGGTTCTGTGTAATAATGATCTGGGTTATACAAAAACTAATGTTAGTTATTGAAACTACTAACACTACTAACCGTCACTACTTGATCATGCAACACATTCCTTAACTTGATTACTTTGTACAAAATTTTTTCTAACTCTTTTTCTGCATAGTTTGCAGACCAATTTATATCCATTTTATCTAGTATTGTACAACACATCTAACTTTAGCCAACTTTGATTCATGAGTTTACATCATAGTTGTTAGTAACAAACTTGTATAATTTAATCATATCCCCTGGGGCTGTGTAATGGAGTTTGCAAAGACTGTTGAGTTGCCTGGTATTTTTGTGGATAACTGCACAGTCTGAAAACCAATGTAACATTTTCTGCATACGTGTCGAACAGTGTGCATTACTTATGCTAATGTGCAGTAGCCTTGTCACTTTATATGTGTGTGTTTATGCTTATCGTATGAAGCGGAGTTGCCTATGTTGTTACTTTTTTTCAAAAATTTTTTATGCAGTGTGAAACTATTCTGTCATTTGTTGTACTACGATTGTTGCTGTCGTACTTAATGCATATACTCATTGCTGCTTACACAGTTGCTAAGTTTATAACTTTCTTAATTTATATTATATTTCCAGAGCCACAGTGAGGCTGGCTGCAAAATATTTCCATTTGGTGCCCATCCCTGAAAAATATCAAAATTAAAAACAAAACTAAAACACTAATAGCAATTTTAGGGATGGAGGTTTTTGCAGATGGATGGCAACTGGAAGCATGGAATTTTTACACCTAACAGTCAGTCAGTTGCTTGCTGTCCGTTGTGCTTATCTTATGCGCTGCTAATACTTTTACCATTGTACCTACGTGTGGCCCCCACCATTATTGTGTCACGTTTTCGGTGGTTTAACTTTTGGCAGATTTTTAGTGGTAGTGACCCTTATTTGTTGTGGGGTAGCAAATTTTGTGGATGTGAGTTGCCAAAATTGTAATGGGGCTGAGGTCTGGGGGCTATATGATTAAATGGTTAAATGCTATAGCTCTTCATAGGAAACCCATCTCGGAGCTACGGAGCGCCACTCGCCGTATGGGATCACACAGTGTTACCTGCCACCTGACACAGGCAAATGTGCCCCACGTTAACCGCAGCCAGATAGGCTGGTACTCGATTTGCCTACCCCAGAGGGATGGAAGGCTGAGTTGACTTAGGCAGCTGGTTACATACCGCGATGGTTTACCTGCTCGCAGGCAGTCACCCATTCAAGCACTAACCCGGCCCGGTGTAGAGTAACTTTGTTGATTGGATGAAACATGTTACCGCTATGTCATGCCACCATAAACTCAACTTGTAAACTCTCATAGCAACATCGAGATCTGAAGTAAGTGCAGCTCTGTATAGGACACTAGAGGGGGATGCAGTCTGCTTCTGAATTATGTTATACAAACACTGGACGATTATGCCTATGATGCTCATGCTGCATGCATTTTTATTTCTATTTCAGCTCAAAGTCCAGGTAGCATTTATTCTGCTATTGATTGCTAACTGTAGAGGTGACACTGACTATGCAAGTTTTATCGGCTTTTATGTAATTATTACAATATTCCATTTTATACGTAAGGTTGTGGTTTACTGTTGTTCCTATTGTTGAACATCTTATACACATTGCTTCTTGTTGTCTGACAGACTTACACGTCGTTTTCGTCAAGTTAAAATGTTAGTGAATTATTATTGTAAGTTAGTTATCTCGCACTGCACCATGACGCATTGCTTGCAGATTGTTCACAGATTGCTTGCAGACTGTTTGTTTTCTGCATTTTTTCATGTATTTTCCGTTCATTCTTCTGCAGTGTGGTTTTGGTAACGTTTTGTTTTTTTGGTTTTTGGCAAGTTTTTAGTTATTTTTGTGGTTTTTGTGGTTTAGTTGTTGGTTGTTATTATGTGCCAATCCGCTGCAATACGTTGAGTGGCTCAATCTCTTATACATTATGGGCTATAATAAATGTGCCATCGTGTTTTTCTCACATTTATATTTCCAAAGCAGTGGCGTAGTCAGAATCTAGTTGTAATGGGGGCACTTGGGGTGGGGCTTGGCGAGGGATGTCCCCTCCCCACGGGGAAAGCGTCTGGGGAGGGGGCTGTGCCCCTCCTCATAAAATTTTTGAATTTTTGGTGTGAAAATGACATGTTATAGTGCATTTTTGGCGCTATTTTTAGTAACTGAGTAGGCTCCTAGGGGGCACGTGCCGCCAGTGCCCCCTCTTTTGGCTACGCCAATGTTCTCAAGGTATTGCAGTGAGACAGATAAAGTGTAATTTGATAATCGCATTATTGCCAATTTTCCATGGACTGTGCAAAAAAAGGAATTTTTGAAATCGATCAATATTTGGTGAAGATATGGACAAAAGTCTAGTGGCATACTGGCATATTCTTGTAGCACATGGTCTAGAGCAAGGACGCTTGCCGCAACGTTAAGATCACTGAACCAAGTGTCATATTTGAGATGTATCAAACTTACACTGAAGCATTTGCCAATTTACTTGTTGCTGTATATGTTTGTTTTTTTTTGTTACCCAGTAAGTGAAGTTGAAGTCATGAGTCGACGTGTAGTGTAATGCATTTTCTAAGTAGTCTGCTGTTAATAGCTAATGGACACATTTTGTTTTTACATTAGATGATATATCTGTTTTAATACCGTTTACGAGTGAGTTTGCCGTTCATATCACATCAAGTTGGTTATCAGCATTTTGTATATTTTTGCTTGACGTTTTTTGTGAAACTGGGTATTTCAATTAAACATATTGTTGAGCAGTCAAGACATCATTCACTTACTTTTCAAAGCTGTTAAACAGAAGTTATAATTCCGATGTTGTTTTATTAGTTTGATTGCTTGAAGTACTGGTAATGTACTTTGTTATAATTAGTTTTTATAAGCTATTGAATAGTGTATTGTCAAAATTATACGTCAATGACGTTCTAATGCGTGCATTAGATGTTGTTACGTTAGATGTGCTGTCAACGCAGGGAAGGTCAGAATCATGGAAAATTAAGTTTTATTTATGCTTTAGGGTTATGGTCAAGATTAGATTTAGATATGGGGCTTTACCTTGGGTAGAAACCTATAGCCCTCTATTGAGGGCGTTAGGGTCACCATCAGAGTTTTAATTAATTTTTTTCTCACCTAGCAGAAAAAATGCAGGTTCAACCTTACATAGGCCTACATTTTATTTTGTTTGCAGGAAAAAAAACTAAATCTGGGGGAATTTTTATTTGTCAGGGTATTTTAGGGTACAATTGAAATTTTGACCATACATTGTCTCTTTTTTTCAGAAGGTTGCAGCCGCCTATCGGAAAAATGCCTCTTTCTGCTTTCTGCCTACTTTTAAACCTGTGCACAACGACGCCGCTGTAATTATGCGTTTTTCTTTCGTTGCAGTTTTGTTTGGCAAGTGATTAGTTTACGGTTTTGTGCGAAATATACACACTTTTATCATGAATCTCTGCTTCGTAATAATAACTGTGTATTGTGCAAGTAGTTGTAGTTTGTAGAATGCCGTTCGCTTATGAGCTTTACCGTCACATTCCGTTATCACGATTGTCGTATTTATTAACATATTATTAACCTATAGCAGTTTGTCGAGTTTTGTATGTTTTTTTGTGATAATTTCACTTGTTGCAGTAAATTGCCGGTTTAGGTTGTTTTCGTTTGTTATTGAGAATTTTAAACAATGTCATCTGTGAGACGAACGAATAAATTTTACCATTAAATTCGTCGTTGTTTTGCTGCGGTTGTTGCTGTTGCATACAAAACACTGCAGACATTTAGGCCTGCATTACATTACGCACGGGTACTGCGTTTTTGTTAACGTTAATTACCAGTCCTATGCGATGGCTTTCAAAAAGTTTTAAGAATGGACATACTATAGACTCTGAAATCGTTCACAGTCCATAAGGATGTGGCCTGAATTCTCAACTGTAAACGATGCTAATTTGGTGAAAAAAATCTTCTACGATTCCGGAAATATAGAATTTTTTCCAGGGTATCGTTTTTCTTTGGCGCCTCCTGTAATTTTAGGTACATACTACAAAATCTTGCAACACATGAAACACGTGGATATAACGTCTAGATTTATATTGCGTCAAGTGTAGCATCGACCTTATTACAAGGACGTCATAACGAACACTTGCCTAAAAGAGCATTTCTACTACGGCGTTGCATTGCGTTGCTTTGTCGCGTTGCAGCGCGTTTAAACGCGTTCAAACGCAACGCACAGCCGGAGTGGAAATAGACCTTAATAATATAAATGTACAAAACATCAGTTTATACACTTGTTAACGGCAACATTTAAGGACTTGCACATCGAAAACAGCAAAAATTACAAAAGGTGATATTGCCTGTATCACACTGACTGTG
>Ga0056128_1009270_pt1 | contig 12375 bp, 7 predicted proteins | sample WorMetLIZISLAND2_FD_71113 | JGI IMG/M metagenome (GOLD analysis project Ga0056128, IMG submission 71113) | Marine gutless worms symbiont microbial communities from Max Planck institute for Marine Microbiology, Germany - Olavius geniculatus... ...
ATGGGGGTCGAATTTTTGGCTTTCCCATAAGAAAGAGAAGTCGCCGTTAACACAGGGCTTGAACTACCGTTCAGCCTGTGATACAGACGACAGTAATCTGAGCCAAGGCGTCACAGCAGACGTCGACATCAGAAGAACTGAAATTTAATTTGAAAGAACATGCGACAGAAGTTAGAACGCCGAAAACAATGTGTAAGAAAGCGCCACATCAGCTTATAAACTCTTCCCGCCGTCGCAGAGTATACGTTGTGTGTTTTCAACGTAACAAATCCATGTACGATAGCATGACTCGACACTGATTGTGTTGCGCCTCGTTTATGGAGTCTTAAAGTTGATTTTTAAGGGAAAGCGACAGATTGGCTTAGCACGCCGTGGGCTGCATTTCGTGAGTTTGTTCCTGTCGTAACATACTTTTCTGCGTAGGTTGTACTCGCATTTTAGCCCGTATCTTATCTTTAGGCCCTACAAATGCAGTGGTAGCGGAATTCGTTACTCGTCGAAGGCTCTATGATAACTGGATAAATGGCATTCCGTAGAAATATCAGTACGCTGATATTGAGTTGGCGTGTCGGCGCCAGTCGTACGTCTGTGGACGGCCGATCGTCGGTAAACTGTTTACGACGAAGTCAGCGAGAAATCATAGAGAAACAAGCAAACACAGCGTTATTGAGGTGATATTATAAAAACTAACTGTGGTTGTGGATATCCCGTTGTAGTGGATTGCATTGTGGCTTCTGTAAATACCAGTATATATGCCTATCTTTGACTGACGCCGTTTCTCAAGCCGCAGCATGCGCGATAGCCATGACAACAACAGCGCCGAACAGTGGCGTGACAGTGATAAAAACAGGGGGAAATAATTGACGTTCAAAATTGTCAGTGGAAACTGAGGAAGGTATGAACAGTGTATATCGCAACAGAACTAAAATCCCCACTTTATTGCTCTGTTTCATCATACAGTTTTAGTAATCCTGTTATTTAGTTTACAATGTACACTCGTGACTCCTGATGTACGAGGCCTACATGTACCATTAGAGAATCAGATTGCAGTTTGGTTTAGTTGGAATCCGCGGCAATTTCAAGGACAGGAAATGAATAAACTCATACGTTGCATGCGATGCTGTTTCTCTGTAGCGGAATGATGAGTTTAACGGATGTGTGTGTGGACTAGAAAGCGTGTCCGTTACTGACTTGATTAAAGGAGCCACTCACTGCAAACAGTGGATGCATTGTTTTTACGACTGACTGTCGAAGCCATCATCTCCGCAGCTTGTTAGTTCAGTTCATTATGGACTGCACGTAACGCAACAGAAGGTTGCACGTTGGTTCTGTGCTATACCTCGGTCAGTTCTCAGTGGTGTGATACGATACTCGAGTCGGGCAATTTCATCAGGCTCTATAGTCAAACTCTAATTCTTATTTTTCAAGACTCAGGCTTAAACTTGGACCTACTGGACTCGGACTCTGCGCAACTCTACTTGCAAGTATAGTAACTGCGCCGAATTGGTCTTTGTACACACAAAAAAACTAAATAGTTGAAATAAGTTTGGAAAATGTACTTGAATGCATTGACTTGTATCAAGTAAATGTACTGATTTGGAAGAAGTGTGCACATACTTAATCTGAGTATATACTACGTCTTACAAGTAACTTAGTTATTTATGCATACTTGCTTCTAGTAAGTAAGTTTACTTGAAAATGTTTGCTTAATTCAAATACACTGCAGTTGCAATAAATATGCTCATACTTTTGTTAATCATATGTGAGATAAGTTATCGTCGTTTGTTAGGAGTCGCCACCCGTTATTTCCGCATTTTGTTCGCTATAAAACGCATGTATTAAATATACCATGTTTATATATTTTCCCTTTAGTTTACGCCACGTTGCCCAGCATTTGGTATAAGTTTCAGCGCAACTTGTTTGAATTGACAAAAAACTGAATGACGTCAACTTTTAACTCTGATATTTTAACGCGTTCCGATGGCGTTATCGGTATAATACGCATTCTGTAAGCGAGTGATCACGGGATCGATTCCGGCAGCAGGCGAATAGATTAATTCGGTTTTGGTTAAGTGCGTATGTATGTAGGTATACTCAAGAAGGTAGCTAGTACGTTAGTAGTTAGTAGATAGGTAGTTAGTTATGTGGGCGTAGTTATAGATATGCGAGTTAATGGTGGAATCGCGTTTTGCGCTATGCACCCTTACAAACTCATTTTGTCCTGACTTATATTCACACCAAGAAAATAACTTAATTTAAATCAAATACAAACTTTTATCTTTTATCTTTTTTTTATCTGATATAATATAAATGAATTGCCATGTGCATTAAAATAAGCATACTTGAAGTAAGCAAATAACTTATTCAGTTTAAGTATATACTTTACTTGAAACAAGTGTGATTTAACTCTTTTCGAGTATTATTTTTTGTGTGTATATTCTAACTAAATGTTTCGTTAACAACGGACAAACGTTGCCAGATTGTTGACATTCTATATCGTACAGTTTTTAGCCGACCGTGAAATTATCGTCTGTCGTCTGCAACGCATTTATTGTGGTTAAACGTTAAGTCTTACAGGGGAACTGTCTGAAGAAACAAATAGGGTTACCCAATGGTTACCCTGCGGTACCAAGTCAGCCCTTTTGCAACTTCTCATTCTTTCAAACGGGCCGTATTTATATACTATATAACGTCTGGCGAGATGACCGCGAGTGACGTGTTATACCAGCGTTGATTGTAGCGTTAGAGACCAGCGTTAACGTAGCACCTAAGCGCCTATAGAACTGTATAGTCGTCTTGGGGTAATCGCTTTCTCTCCGATACCGGAAGTTGGACCCTGGTCTTCAGACTTAAAGCGGTACGGACGGCCTTTCGTAGCGACAGCGGGGCTTCTTATTTACTGTTGTTTCCCACTGAGACTGTGAATAGCAAAATTTGCGTAGATTCTGTCTCTTTGAACTCTTAGACTCGGACTCTTGACTATAAGTGGACCCGACTGCTTCGCTGATAACATAGCAGACAGCGAAGTGATATGCCTCCCCATTCTTAGAATGTGGACCTGCAGTGATCCGTGGCTGTCTGCAGGATGACTGATATTAATACTGGGCTCGTTTTTCTGCATGCAGTGCTCGGACAGGCGGATCGTGTTCACGTCTTGCTAGACGACGTTTCTATACTTCGTTGTTTGTGGCGCAGCCGCCGAGCCACCAGCAACGCTCGCCGGTCAGTTTGTGTAAAAGTACAAGTAATAGATATCCGCGATGGTCATCGCGAGATGCTGCATGTGGTCGGTCGCTGGTAAAGGCACTCCATGCTGCTGCTGCTGCTGTTGTTGTTGTTGGATACTGCTGCCGGTGTCGGCTGTCGTTTCGCGGATTTGCGGATTCGCTCATGCACTGCAGCTGGCTCTCTCTATATACCTGCGAGTAGCAGTTTTGCAACGCCGCAATGTGGAACATTAACACGACTGATGGCCTATATTAGCGGACACTTCTTTCTTACAGCAGTCACGCCGTTTTACTTTTTTTCCAGGAGAGAGTGCCGTGTAAAATAATTACACTTTACTATTAATCTACTCCACTTCGAATACCGGACTTTAATTAGCTTTATTTCTATAATCGAATAGAATTGAAATGAAAGAGGATTACAGTGTGCAATGAAAACAATATTTTGCTTACTTCACTTTATTCGACCACTGCAGTTTTTGCTAATTCACTTTCGTACTTTACTCTAGGACAGATTTCACGCTTTCGCATTTCGCAGTCTGCGCTTTATACATGCCCTGTCTCACGGCAACGTTCGATCAGGGTACTGACGGGTCTGATTAATTGCCGTTGGCAAACATCGGAGTTCGTTTAACGCTTGCGTTGTCGACCGTCGTGTGTTTTATAGGCCTAGTCTATCTATAACCTGCAATCTCGTTTATTTATTTATTCATTTACTCATCTCTATTGTTGTCAGCTCTTCTTAGGCTTTTAGCTTGTGCTAGTATATACCAATCCTTGGCTCATACGATCTTTTCTGCTCGCTTTTCGACTACCGGTGCGCCTTGCTTTTTATGATCACGTAGGACTATTTGGAGTACACCTCTTCCTGCAGAACTCGGTAAAGGCCGGGGGCGTCAGCTTTCATTGACTGCAGTCCCGACGCCGGACAGACAGACAGACAGATAAAATACGCTTTTGCTAAGATTTGCTCTGCTCGGTTTTAAAGAGCTGTATCAGCGACAGCTCAATATGCTAGGATTCCCTGTATGAGCGTATGATGTATGTACGCGAGTCCATGCGGAAGCAAACTGGCCTGGAGCTCGGCGCCGACTTTTTTCGCGTCGCGTCAGAAATGCATGTTGCTTCTGTGTTTTCCCGTTCAGCATTTCACGCCGGCCGCCTGCTTCCAATCAGCTGCGACCAGGCGTAGTTGCAGCTCTCTCGCATCTGACGATAACTGACAACTGATGATGATACATTAGGGAAACGATTACGCAGCAGCCGACTTTCTCTTCACTTTTTGTCCGAAAATATACAAACGCATAGCTCATTTATCACTTTTACGCTGTAATTCGAGCATAGACTACTATTCTGTATAACCTTTTCTCTATAAGCAATGTGCAGTGTTTTGACGCGGTTGATTGAGTCAATTTGCGCGTAAATGTAAATAAGATTTTGCTCCAACACCAACAGTTATAATCTGCAACCAGTTCGGTTTCGGGAACCACGGCCTAGCTTGCAGCAACGCCGGAACAGTCGACCGGTTACGCAAAAAGTCGAAAGTACGCTGCAGTAGTAGTATACCAGTAGTATAGTAGTAGGCCCCTAGTAGTAGTAGCAGCAGGCTCAGCAGCAGCATCGTTTCTATAACATGACGGGAGCGAGAGAGAGAAATTCTGTAGGCCTACTAAGCAAATTGAACGACGCTGACCAGACATAGACGTAGCGTAGGCTAAGTGGTGTGTAGCAAGTGCTATCACGGTTCGTACGTGTGCATATAGAATTAGATAGCGAATTTCGGCACCGGTGTATAGGCGGCTACAGTGGCGGTGCAGTTTCAGTTTTAGATAAGAGCCTTGGCTGAATGCTTATCAGAGGAGACGTCTTTTCGTGCATTGCACTTGAAAACCTGGCTTTACTGGGGAGGCAGGCCCAGGCAAAATATGGAGTCCAAAGGGTTCTCTTGGCCTTTGACGAGACTCTGGTGCCACCACTGCAGTTAGGCTGAAGTTGTGTATGGTTGGCTACTAGGCTGTTGCCTATCATTCGGTCAGCTCCTGCTTGCAGGTTTATCGGTTTCCGGTGAAATATAAACAGCGGATAATCGGCCGTTTCCAAGTGACGACGAGCAGACGCCGTATAGGGGCCTATTTGCGTGGATTAGCTGCATGTATTATGGCTGCCGTCCGTCTAAGAGACCACGATGCGCATTACTCGTTGTCTGTCCGCCGTCCGTCTGCCCCGTGTGCACTGGGGAATCGAAACAAGTGAATATCCTGGAAACTGTGTAAGATAAAGTAAGTAAGTAAATAAGTAAAAAGTTTAACGAACACGCGTCAGAATGCGAAAGTGTCCAATGTCAATTACGGTCGTTTAAGGTCAAGACACGAAATAAACGCAAACTTTGGTAGGTAACATTATATTAGATATTGTGTAGGTTTGCAAACTGAAAATTTGGCAACTTTTTGATGTGGATTTTTTTGTGTACCAGTTTTGTGTACTATAGTATTTGACTCTATAGTGCGTTTTTTCTACATAGACGGCTAATATTTTGCTCGTTTTCTATCTGTAATTTTGCGTATGCTTTCTGACCGTCAGTTACTTTCGTGATTGGTTTCTGTAGCCGCGATGCAAAAACTCAGGCAGTTCAGCGGTAGAAGTTGCTGATAGAGGCGCAAGAGCTGAGAATCGCTGCTCGTGCGTCGTGTATTGCTGTATCATTGCCAGGCGTATAATCCGTTATTGAGCAAATATATGGCATCCAGTTAACCCTTTAATACTAGGTTGAGTACCAACAACTCGCACAAAGAAGGTTAGATGTGATTTGCACTGGCCTTTCCTTTCCGTGCTTAGCATTTCAGCCATTTGTCAGTGACCGGTGTACACGCGTTCGTTAGTTGTGATGCTTTCTTGATAAATTAGATAACAAACGCTAACAAAGCCGTATACTTGATACTCGACGGGATAGAAGGCTGAGTTGGTCTGGCCTGCCGTTAGGACGAGTGAACGTGGCCCAGCCGTGGCAGAGACGCTGAATGACCGAAAGACGCGTTTTGACTTCTGAGTCGACTCGAACTAACACTCAGCTGGTGCTCACGCCTGTGTGTCAGTTTCAGTTAAGAGTTAATTGACTAGCTGTAGGTAGCAATCGTACGTGGACGGGCGAGCAGCATGCTGGCAGCTGATGGCTTACCTTCCTGCTTCTGCTACTGCTGCTGCTAGCGCGTGTCATCATTCATCATCATCATCATCATCATCAGTGCATCAGTTACTGCAGCTGCGCTGCCACGCTTCAGCCGACACGGCGCCGCGTGCGCGCACGCTTATACACTATGTGAGTCACACATCACTGCCGCCATAGGCCTATTCAGCCTCCGCAGCAGCAGCAGTGCCGTTTACTGGCCCACTAACACTTAGGCCTACTTCGTGTGGCTTATTCGACTGCTGCTTTCGTGACGAACAGGATGATTAAAGAAATGTCAGACAGATTATACCAACGGGCATAGACGTAGTGTTTGTTTTATAATGAACTGATTGAAGATTTCATATCATGAATTTACTAAACCGTTTGCTTTTCTTTGATGTTATAAAAACATGTATAAAGATTTTTTTTAATTTTTGCAACGTTTTATTCTGACAAGTCGTTGCGGTAGTAATTGCAGTAATTCGGTAATGCACATATATTACGTTAGTTGTAGAGTTCGTGATTAGGAAACTAAAATAACTGGACGTAGGTACACTTGGGACTTGGCTTTGCTGTGTGAAATACTGTCTGCTATCACGCGATGTGTTCTGTGTGCAGAAGATCGGCGGCAATAAAACGTTTGATGCTTGTAGCTGCGAGCTAACGGCTATAGAGTTTGACGCGTCGAGTGGATGACTGCAATGTAGCATTGTCATAACGAGCTCACGCAGTCAGAAACACGTCCCACCAGCGTGCTATTGTAGACCTTGTGTATGTGCTCATTGAAAGCAACCGTGTCGTACATACAGTATATAGCCTAGCATCGCTATTGTTGCCCTGGGGACACGTGGCAGCGATTGATTTGCTTTTGGCGGCTCTTGCAGAGCAGATACAACCCCGAAAAACTCATTTGTTGGTTTGTCAGCATCTTTGATGACTCGGACTATATGGATATTATATTCGTTCATTCTTCTATTCAGTCAGTCGTTAGTTAGCTCTGCTATACTTATGCCACAATACGACAGTTTCTTAAGCTTTTTACCATTCGCAATAATATCATTAAGTTGAGGTTACGTTGTGATATGACTGAGAGTACGAACTAGAAAACTACGTCGGTCCAGTGCCGACGTATTGTGCGGCCGTTCGTCTGACCTTTGACCTTTTGATGTGCAAATTTAGACACAGTTTTTTTAGTTCAGCGAACGTTTAGACGCATTTTATTGTTACACTCCCAAATGTTTCTATATACCCACAGAAGTGAGGAAAGGCGCTCAGAACGTCTCCACTCACGCTGGCGACATCCTGAGACTGCGGTCAGTCGCTCGTTCTCACGCTGTGATCGAATTCCGCTGCAGCTGCGCCTTCACTGCACTGCAGCGGCGCGCGATCGTCCGGTCACACAGCTGCCTGCAGGCCTTTAGTTTAGTGTCGCAACTCGCAAAACAGCTCGGCGGCAAATAATATTGGAATTCCATATTACAACTGTCGTCTCGACACTCAACACAGTCAGGGTGGGATCCAGCCAAAAAACAGTGAAAAAAAATCCGAACGTCGCGCTTTCGTTAGATGTGCACCTTGTGGATGAACTGATTGGGTGTTAGAATTCAAATGTCGAAGGTCAAGTTACCAGAGAACACTCAGTCACTCAGCTTCACAGAGGCATACATAGCTCGAATTAGGTGAGAAGCTTAGCTGTCGCCAAGAAATCTTGTGTCTCATTTTCTGTGCACGTTTGAATATTTTAAAGCTATTTTTACGCAAGTTGATACTAGTACAGTAGTGAAGTTATCCGTGAGTTTGGTTCCCGTGTCGCCCTATTCGATTGATACTAGCCGTGTCAAGCGTCGGCGCTTGCAGCGGTATAATGACGCGGTGTTAACGACCTTGCAAATTAACGTCCGCTGCTGTCACGAGTGACTTTCTGCTGCTTCACTGCAGCAGACGACGCGTGGGAAGATTCGTTACGAGTGACGTGACTGCAGTCCATGACTACGTGCGCCGATATTCTCATCCAGTTGATTGCATGCGGCACGCCGTCTAGCGGCTGGGTTATAGTACCTGAGCTCTAAGGAGGCTGATTTGCGCTGCCAGAGGATAGTTTCTCGACTGTCGACTGCAGAAAAATCTGCGATAATCACCAAGACAAGGCAGTTGGTGCTTATAGACGGAACGGATTTTCGGAGTTGCAATTCTGCTGCTGGTGAAGGAGAAAAAATTAATATCATTGAGAAACCTATGCCGTTACTGAGCTCAAACAGATCCGTATCGGTTGGCCACTGGCCACTAAAATCTAATGCATGTAATTGGCCATCACTCCAAAAACTCATCAAACTCTGCCCATATCTTGTTGATTAAATGACTGACAAACTGAAATACAGAGACAAAGATGAGCACAAAACGCGCTTTTTTCGTCAGAGATAGCCAACAAGCAGTCTGACAAAACGTGAGTTGAAGCTGAATTTTTAAAAACTGCGGTCGGCAGAGAACGAACACATCCCAGGGTACGTTAGGCGCAAGCCAGCATCTGTTGTGTTTGACGTAAGCCAGTCGTTGTCAGTCATCGAATTAGGCAAGCAAAGGTGTGCAACTAACACCTGGCTTTTGTTACGTCATAGTGTTAGCTACTGAACCAGCATCGACCGCGTGCACTATGGCTAGGCTACATCACATCGACAGCGCCGGAAGCAATAGAAAACCAGACTACTTCGAGGCCGCAGCCAACTCGGTCAATTTCGGTGTGTAGTGTTGTACCTATAGACTGACGGCGTGTGGGGCTGGGTTATCCTAGTAATTTATTACACAGTAGCTTAACGAGTATTCAGTGCCGCAGTGAAATCCGATTTTTGCTGCATTTACTCACTCTGCGCTCTGCGGGACAATCAAATTAGTTTCTGATTTATTCGACTGTAGATGTAATGTAGCGCTGTGCATAGCCAGTGCGTTAGAGTTTGGGGCTGTAAAATGACAGTGAGAATTTTAAAAAAAGTCTTAAGAGTGGGCAGATGCCGTCACACAAAGTGAATGTGATCGATTAATTCTGATTAGCTTGAGCGTTGGGTCGACGTAATTTGCGTATAAATAGATAGGTCAGTCCGTGATGCACTGGTGTGACGGCCGTGAGATTGCTGTACCCAGATACCGGGTATCCAGAAAATTTCTTCCTGCAGCTTGTCTGCACAATCTTCCCATCTCGCCATTAGTTCTCGTCGGTTCCACGCCGTATCTTCGGTGCCACTAGAGGTCCACGATTCCGCCCTCTTGCCGCCATTCCTCTTGCCCTCCGCGGACAAAATGACTTCTGCTTGACTGACTACTGATAAATCAGCCGCTGCGGCAGCTTCTGACGTAGGCCTACAGTTTGTCACGAGCGTTGTATCGCTGCATGCATGGTGACTTTTCGCCGCTGTTTTATTAGCCTCTGCACGCCCGAAGAAGTCTTAGCTGCAGCAGCGACCGAGACTTCCTCGCGTGTTTTAAAGAACTGTCTGAACTGCGATAATGTGTTGATAACCCACCGGTGAACTCGTGCGTGACTGACTGTCGACCAGCCCCAAATTTTGTATTTTAGAAGATAGGAAAAAATTTTCGGGGAGGGCCGGAAGCTGAATTTATGGCTAAAAAGCACCAAATTTAATTTTGGCCAGGGTTCCGTTCGAGACCCTGCAGAGGGAGCTTATGACGCTCCCCAAATCCCTTAGTCGGCTGGGAAGGAGTACACCCTTTCCCCAGACTTCTCCCTCCTTAACGACTTGCTGGCTTGTTAAAGTTCCCCCACTTTTTCCACAACTTCTAAGCACTGCTCCAAACGCCAGACATGCAGCTAATTCCGCTGCTAGCATGTTCCCTGCAGTGCCCGACGCTGCAGTGCATGTACGTGTGCTGTGTGACTAATACAGACGGCGCATCTGGGCGGCGCCCGTGCAGCAGTGACGTAATTATAGGCATACACAGCACGCTGCTTCCTAGGCGCCCGCGTAAACTGGGGAGGAAACGGTGGGGGGAGACGTTGTCCCCACTTTTTACCAAGAAGAGGAGGCAAGTACATGTAAAAAAAGATGGCTTAAAGTTTCGTCTGCCAGCTGTCATGTTATTATTGCGTTTAAAATTTTGAACAGGTTTTGTTCTTGGTCTATCTGTGTCTAATTGTTTGCAATCTTGTTTCTTGGTAGTTGCAAATTTGCCATAACTTCAAATGTATAGCACTAATTATCTTTATACACCTTAAGGTAGCAGTAAAACAACATAAACGGAGTAACTTAACGTGATACGCACTTCAAATTTTTCGGATCTAATTTTATTGCGTTTTTTCTGCAAACTTTAAAACAAAGTGCAAACGTGAAAAAATTCAACCAATATTTTGCCTCACGCGCCCCCAGTTTTTAAGACTAGATCCGTGGGCGATGACGTAACGCTGACGTATGTGTCTGTCTGTGCACGCAGGTGCGAATGATGATGATGATGATGATGATGGAGTCCAGGTGTTCAGAGGCAACCCGACGTCTGCTGATCACTTCAACGAGTTGTTCGTTGAACGGTCTTCTCTACTTCTCGGCGCTAGGTCGGCCTATGAGCAATTTCACGTTTTACCTGCGTCAGAAATTCAGACGAGTCTGTCATTATTTCTAGCTACCATTTTCTGATGTAGAAAGTGCTACGTGGGCCATCAGAAAACGTGTCATCAAACTTTCACCCACATTGTGATATTTAATAATCGTCCACATAGAGTGCGACAGTGACATAATTTTTCAAATCGGTCAATATTTGGCGAAGATATAGAGGAAAAGTTCAGCTGCACGTTTTTGTGACCTGCTACTATTTAAGGGACACAGAGGTGCGGCTTCCAGATCTTATGTCTTAAAAAAGGTTAAAGGTCGCATATAGCTCCTAATGAGCGAACCCATCTCAGAGCTACGGAGCGTCTCTTGTCATATGGGATCACACAGTGTTACCTGCCACCCGACAGAGGTGAACGCGCCCCCCTTAACTCCAGCCAGATAGGCCGGTACTCGATTTACCTACCCCAGAGGGATGGAAGACTGAGTTGACCTAGGCGGTTGGTTACATCCCGAGACGGTTTACCTGCCCATCGCAGTATTAACCGGGCCCGGCGTACAGTAACTTCGCTGATCGGATCAGACTCGTTACCACTACACTCTTATCTCATAGCTGTAATTTTGTCATACGTATGTTGTTTTACCAAAGTTATTGACTGTATTTTTATATATCCTGTTTCAGTTACGTTATGCACTTGTGATCTGTCAGTTGTTTTATTAAAGAAATATTTGATTTAATTTTTGTGAGTGTCAGATAATTGCATTATTTCCTGTATAGTTAGTAGTTTAGATTGCTGACGTGATATTGTGTTGTTTTCAGGAATGTCGTATACAACGTCAGTCTGAACACACTTACTGAGATTAGTGTAAGTGCGATAAAATTCCGTAATATCAAGTGCATGATTGTGTTTATTAGTTTGTTTGCTTACCAACTAAATTGAAGACTTTTTATCGCTTGGGTTGTTTGTTTTTGAATGTTTATGATGAATTTTTAAAGGTTTTGATTTAGTTTTAAAGTCACACTTTTCATTATTTTGTGCATATTGTGTCATAATTACACTTTTTACGCGCGAAAGCAGCTATGCTATAGCGCGTCTTAGCTATCGCAATTCTGTCCGTCTGTCCGTCCGTCTGTCCGTCTGTCACACGGGTGGATCAGGCAAAAACGGTCCAAGCTAGGATCTCCAAATCTTCACCGTCGGCTGCCTGGAAGACTCTAGTTTCTAGTTTCAGGAACCGTAAAGCTTTTTCGTAAACTCGAAAAGGGTCACCCCGAACGAGGTCGCTAAATGAGAGGGGGGTGGTCAAAATTCGCGATTTTTGGCCAACAACTCGCTGTATCTCAGTAACGGTGCGAGATAAGGCCTAGGTTACTATTAATCACCAATAGGAAATCGTATACTGGCTTTCGATTGGCGCTGAATTCAGTGAC
>Ga0056128_1009272_pt1 | contig 12371 bp, 10 predicted proteins | sample WorMetLIZISLAND2_FD_71113 | JGI IMG/M metagenome (GOLD analysis project Ga0056128, IMG submission 71113) | Marine gutless worms symbiont microbial communities from Max Planck institute for Marine Microbiology, Germany - Olavius geniculatus... ...
GTTTGGGGTGACCCCCTTCGAGTTTGCGAAAAAGCTTTACGGTTCCTGAAACTAGAGTCTTCCAGGCAGCCGATGGTGAAAATTTGGAGATCCTAGCTTGGACCGTTTTTGCCTGATCCACCCGTGTGACAGAGAGACGGACGGACAGACAGACGGACAGACAGAATTGCGATGGCTAAGACGCGCTGAAAGCATAGCTGCTTTCGCGTGTAAAAAGGCTTCCGAATATCTTGAATCGGGTTATAGCAGCAGCATAACGTTTGTGGCAAGTTTTTGAGCATTATTGCTTAGACTAAGCAGAAAGGCATAGACTGGCTGAATGGACTGAAACTGACCACACACATGCACTCTATATAAGTACTATTACTCAGCAACGTTGATGACATAGTGAGTTAGAAAAGTACACAGAGCAGGACTGCAGGAAGTTCCAGTTTTCTCCCAGACAGCTGCAAATGTCTAATGACAGATTTCTGCAAATTTCAGACAGAGGACACTGTGGGTGCTCAGCATTTCAACTTTGCCCTAAATTTCTCCAAAATGGCGTTTACATCTGCAAATTTTGCATTTCTGAACAAACATTTTTTTGGACAGAAAGAAGATTATCCAAAGGCCAAAATTTTGGGGGCGGACAATTGGCTATTACCCTGGTATTCCTCTTTTTCCCACCCTGTCTTTGCCATGACGTCACTGCTGCGGCTACTGCAGCTACTTTTGCTGCTACTTCTAGTACTACCATTACTGCAACTAATAATACTACTATTGCGTGTATATTTTTATATGTTCAGATGACAGAGAAGAAGTTACCGAGGATCTTGTGAGTCTGTATAGCGAATCACAAACCGATCAAAACTTGCAGCCCGCTGTTACCACTATGACTACTACTATACCGCAGCCTGCCGTTACCTGTACTACTACGACCACTACTACAGAGCCACCTGACGAGTCTTTGAGTCCTTTAAAGAAACGTCATCGGCAATGTCTGGCAGACTGCAGCAACAACATCAGCAACTACAACAATGACAACAACAACAACAGCAGCAACAACGAACTATTGAATGATGATACAGCAGATACAAAATATAACAATGTTAGCAAACCAAATGCCGGTAGTACAGATGGCAACGAGACAGCGACGAATCGTGGAATTTTCGGCTCTGGAATTTCAACGACAAACAATGGAATTTCCGCCACCAGTCACTCTAGTCAAGCTGCAGAAGCGAGCACCTCGCATTCAGCGAATGGTTTGTGATTGTCTGAAATTTTCTGTTTTCCCCAGATTTGGTTGAAATATCGTAATCGTAATTGTATTCTGTGGTGGAAGGAAGTTAAAAGCCGGTCGCCTAGATGGGGGTCTGGCAGCTGTGTTCCCAATAGGATCCGCTGGGGATTTGGAAAGCGAACCCGCACCTGCACAAGCTAGAGAGGTGCCATTTTTCAGAGACAGGATTAGCAGTCATAGCTTTCTGCTGTGACATTTGAGCGAAATTATTACTATTCAACTATATACCCAAATGAAAAATAGGAAGGAATAGGCCCACATAATTGGGAGCATGCATAAAAAGTGGTAGGGCAAACAATGTGGCTTGCCGATTAGGAGCAAAAAAAAGTGGAAGGGTGGCTACTCAGTAGGTTCCATTACCAGCAATCACGAAGAATGTCTTTGGTGTTTTTCTCAGAGTTGAAAAAAAACAGCTTTCAAAAAAAGCCAAACTCGATGGGTTTTATTGGGTTTTGGATTCTTTGGAGTTCTTTAGAAGGCCCAACTTAAACCAGAGTTTTTATTTGCTCCCCATAATATAGAATAAATAAGAATTTGCAAGTTCGTAGGTTTAGATGTTCCGAATACTGTTAGTGGTGTAATTCCGAAAACAGCCATAAAGTGGTCTAATTAACTATTTCTTTATTAGTGGAACAAGAAACTAAAATTGGATTGAGTTTGGTGGGTTTTATTCAGGTGGGTTTTTGGGGGTTTTTCTAGAATATCTACCTGGGTGTTAACCCTGTTTTTCTGGTAAGATCTTAGTTAAGAGTTGGTCACTATCAAGTGGTACTAGGAGGTGACTTTTTGCAGACAGGTATACCATCTTGGTTTCTTGGTATATAACCAACAGTCCAACACCAAGGTCAACTCAGCCTTTTATCCCTCCGGGGTAGGTAAATCAAATGCCGGCCTGTCTGGCTGGGGTTTAGTTGGGGCACGTTTACCTGTGTTGGGTGTGTGATCCCACGTGGCAGGTGAGGCTAGGTGAGGCTCCATAGCTCTGCAGTTGGTTTACATGAAGAACTTTAGATGCAACTTTTAACCTTTAGGGTCATTTTAGGGAGCAGTCTTTCTAAGTGATTAGGATACATCAAAAATGTGGATGTTGGTTTATGGCACAGGCCTTTCCTCATAAATACCTGAAATTTGAAGCCAGTCGCTAAAAGTCCCAAAATGATGAGATTTTTTTCTGAAAAAAACTTGCAAAATTACAAATAGTAATGGACATAATGTCCTGTCAAATGCAGATAAGTGACAGAATTGTATAGCAATGCAAACGGAAATGTGGAAATGTGCGAAGATATGCGAATCAGGGCATACCAGTAGTTTGCACATATGTTGAAATTGCAACTTTTTCAACATTTCATTTTTGTACTCTTTAGTTGTACTTAATGGATCAGCTCATTGTTAAATTGAGTTTAGTGATAAATGTCCCAAAACTCTGGGTTTTCAGTGTCCTAAAACATTTTTTGCCGAGTGAGTAGGATGTATAGCTGTGTTCAAATTTTTCAGATTTATCAAGCCAGCTGAGTTCGTTAAGGGTTTTTCATGTCCTGAACAACAATTTTTGCAGAGTGGATGCTCTCTCTCTATCAAGCATTAAAGGTTGAGACACCCAGCAGTTATGCAAAACCCACTCCGTTTCATTGGGTAAACCCACCTAAAAATCGCTAAAATGCACTCAAATATAACTCACTTAAACTACATCCAGTTTTAGTTTCTCGTTCCACTAATAATGAAGTATTTAACAACGGTTAAGCTATCGAAACATGTAAACTTATTAAAGTATAATTTTGTATTCTTTATGCTCTGGAGAGCAAATGAAACACAAATGATCAAACAACAGACTTTTCGGCTGAGGTTTAGGTTGGGCTTATTTTTTTATTTAAAAAACCCCTTTTCAGAGCTGGGCTATTTTAAAAACGCTCTTTAAACTCTACATCTATGTTCTGTTTTGCAGATTCTGCAGACCAGCCAAACAAGGAAAACGAAGAGTGTGCTACACTGGCCACTTTGCCGTCGCCTACCAAGTTCAAGTCGCCGCCACACAGACGGAATGTGTTTGCAACACAGAGCAGTGTCAGTCGGCCGAGGTTCAACGTCAATGCCATGAAAGACAAGATTTTAACAAGTCCCGAACCCGCAGTGGAAGTCCGCAGTCGGTCGGTTACTGTAGTAGTAGTAGTAGTAGTCGTCGTCGTTGTTGTTGTTGTTGTTGTTTAGGAGGGGGAGTTGAGTAAAAATGTTGCCACAGGATGCAACCTGAGAGCCAAAAGTATGTAAAAATATATTTGCTGCCGGGACTCCACTTTGACCCTGCTGGGGAAGCTTACAATGCTGTCCAGACCTCATAGTTGGATTTTACAGTTGGGGAAGAAAAGGAAAGGAAGGAGGAAGGGAGGGGAAGGTGAAACCCCCACTTCTGCGCCCACACAAAATTTTTGGTGCTACCCCTTGGACATCATCTTTGAAAGTTTTTAAAATACTCTACATTTTTCTAAGACTATATAGTTTTTTAAAGGAATATGTGACATCTTGAAAGTTTCGCAGTTTGGTGGATGAGGTCTTGAAAGTCCTTAAATTGAAGTTCTTACAAATGATAGTGACCGCAGTATGAAAACTTTCATACGATGCCAATGGTAAAGTCTGTGAATTTTTCCCACCAAAACTGCGGTCACCCTGCTTGGACCAGGGTGTGTTTTTTCATGGGTTTAATTGGGTAGAACCAGTAAAAAAACCCATGCAAAGAAACATTCGGAGTTAATTTGATTTTAGTCTTTTATTACGCTTAGGTTTTTAAAAAACATATATTAGTGATGCCATAAATTTGCAAATTTTGGATTATTCTATGCTCTGGGGAGCAAAAAAACCCAACCTGAAACTTGATAAAACCTTCAAAAAACCAATAAAACCCAGCTGTTTGGGATTGTTAAAGCAGTTTTAGCTGGTTCTGTGCATAAAAATGCATGAAGAAAGCGGTTTTTTACTCCTCGTGCACTACGTTCTTAACGTAGCGAAGAGAAGTATATGAGATCAGTGTAATATTGGGGACCGACCGACTGACCAACGACTGACATCTGTTCCTGGAAGAACTTCAAACGGCCATATCTCCATAACGCTGCCAGATAGGCGCATGGTCACTATGGACCACCCATAGGAAGTCAACCGCTGCGAGTCGAATGGTCACGTGACCGATGACGTCACGTGACCCCAAAAGTTCAAGGTCGTGACCCCATTATCTTTGAGGCGCCATATCTCCATAACGGTGCCAGATAGACGCATGTGTTGAGGTATAGATGACAACTATCGTCATCAACCATTATTGGAAATTTTTTCCTCTCAGTTCCTAAAATTAGGCAATATTTTATGAACTTTGGTGAGTCAATTTCCAATAACGATCTCGACGCCAGTCACACTTAGTATAATTTTAAACGGGTCTCAATTAGACGCCGGATCTCAAATACAAGCCGAAAGGAACGACAAAGCTCTTAGAAGAATTCAAAAGAAAATGATGCGTGCGAGGAGTACATTAGATTGGTCACAATCTAATAATATTTCTTGTTCAACCATGGTGTTGAATTGCAGTTTCTTTGTGCCAAAGTACGCACTGCAAGAGACAACGTTCTTCAAAGAGTTACGGAAGCAGGATGACAGCGAGTTGGTTGAACCCAAGGCTGTTGATGACGTGTACGACGCTCAGGATGAACAACAGCCAGCTGCTACTAAAACAAGAATTGCGGCTGTTTCTGCTGCTGCTGCTGATAATGATGTTTCAACTACTATGTCACTGCAGTCATGTATGTTGTAGCAGTAGTAGTAGTGGTGGTAATTGTTGTAGTTGTAGTACTCATAGTAGTAGTTGCTGCTGCTGATTACGATGCTGATTGGACTGCATCACTACAGGGTGGGCCAAAAATGGCACCATTTTTTGTACGTCTCATAACTTCACCAAATATTAATCGATTTTCAAAATTTTTTGCTGTCAAAATCGGGAAAAAATTTGGAATAATAATATCACTATAGATTCCACCACACCTCAAGTGTGTTGCTACACTACCTTGTGAAATGTCAGTGTCTTAAAAGCAACAGTCGAAAACAAGGTGATTTTCATAACAGCACATTTTAAGAAATTAACAACAGGAAACAACGTGTTCGGTGTCGCAGTTAATGTCTAAAGTAACTGTCACATCGTGCATGTTTATATCAAATGTTTAATGTGATTGCTGGATGATGTGCTCAAGCCGGCGATGCCACTGACCAAAGGTGCGATCAGCGAAATGCTGTGACAGTTTGCTCCACTGTTGTAGTGCCAAAATTTTTTTATAAACTAAAACTTTCCAAAAATGCTGACTAAATGCCAATTACTTCAGTGATGACACCATTAGTCTGCGGTTCAAAATGCTGAAAAGTCCAATTTGCCCGGCCATTGAAGTCTTAGAACTTCGCCGGCATGCAACTGAAGTTTGACCAGACCGATCTTCATGAATTTTTTACGCAATATTCTGTTGTCGATTCCCCCTCTTCAGTTTGGGTAACACCCTACCCCCACCCGAAAATTTTTTGGGGGTAAAATTCCAATGTTTTGACCTTGCCATTTCTAGCTACCTCATCACCGATGTCTTGCATCTGCTTTCTGTTTGAGGTCGGCGTTACTCTCCCCTCGACTCCGAACACGCTGAGTGTTGGTTATATGCCTAGGTGGTTTACTTGTCTGCAGGCCATCATTCGTCCCAAGTACTAACTGTATAATAGCGACCCAACTGGCAGTCGAACTCACGACCTCACGATTAGAAGTCCATTATTTTGTACTTCATTGCACTGCCAAGCTGCCAACGTTGGACTTTGTTTTGTTTTTTTGGGGGGGGATAGAAGCCACTACACACACACAAGGTTGTGTGGCTCGGTAGTCATAACGGTAATGTGTCAGACTTGTAATCCTGACTTGTAATCCTGGGGTCACTCAGAGGTGCAGGTTCGACTCCGCACCAGGACACTGATGGGTAACGACCTTAGGCAAGTTGTTCACATACATGTGCCTCTGTCACCAAGCAGTATAATTTGGTACTGGCTTCACCACTGGGGCGTAAACAGGCACACCACGCAATACACTGGCCCCGTATCTGTGGTCTCGCAGTGTAAAAACTGGTGTCTGGCTGAGGCCTTAGGAAACGGAGATCAGTGCTGCCTTATGGGCCGTAAGGCTCGGGAAGGACTTTGTGTTTTTTAGAAGCCACTGGTTCATTTTAAATGTGGATATGTGCATGTATCTCTACAGTGGTTCAGGCTAAGTCATCTTTGTCATTGTCCGACGGTGGTGACATCGCTGAAAATGTTTTGTCGTCGAGCACCAAGTCAACACAGCAGCCATGGTCATACTCATTGTTCCACATGGATGGGTGACTGTCTGCGGACATGTAAACCATCTTGGTAATTATAACCAGCCACTAAGGTCAACTCAGCCTATCAACCCTCTGGGGTAGGTAAGTCGAGTACCAGCCTGTCTGGCTGGGGTTAAGGTAGGGCACATTCACACGTGTCGGATGGCTGTTGACACTGTGTGATTCCATATTGCAGGTGATGCTCTGTAGCTCAGCAATGGTTTCCCATAAAGAACTGTAACCTTTAACTATAACTTTTAACCTTAGTGAAAAGTTATCTGCTGTGCTTGGTGTGTGTGTCCACAGCAGCAGGTAAGTTGTCATCTGAATGTGCTTCACCGGCTGCCAAGTCAACACAGCCCTGGACACATTCGTTGTTTCACAACAAGTTCGGTCATTCCGACCTTTTGTCATCTTCTGCAGACAGTTTGCCTGTAGTTCACTCGTCCGCCGTCGGTCGGCCATTCAAGCCGGTTGGTGGTCCGAAAGTTAGAACGTCTACAGCAGCGGCAGTGGACAGTCCTGTCCGCAGTTGCATGGATCACGACATTGCATCTTGGACAGTTTGCTCCGAGTGTCCAGTGCTACCTACTGATGGTAAGTAGTAGTAGCATCAGTAGTAGTTTTAGTATTAGTAGTAGTAGTTAGTGGTAATAATAGTAGTTGATGTCATAGTAGTAGTAGTAGTCGTAGTACTGGTAGTAATAGTTGTAGTGGTTGTCGGTAGTCGTGGCGCCAGTAGTAGTAGTAGTAGCTGTAGTAGTAGTGGCAGTAATCGTAGTCATAGTGCTGGTAGTGGAAGTAGTAGTAGTAGTTGTTGTTGTTGTAGCTGCAGTCATTGTAGTGGTAGTGTTGTGGTTTTCTTCCATCGTCAAAAGCAACATTGTGGACAATCGTGTCCACATCAAATTGACCAGACCAATGCACCGTGGAGAATTTGTTCCAAGTGCCCAGTACTACCTCCTGAAAGTTGGTGACTGATTTGTTTTGCCAAGAAAGCAAATTTGCATTCGAGTGTCCTACTTTTCACAAGTAAGATATTTATTTTCGTAAAGCAGTGAATTTGAACGATATTCCTTAATTGCTTATGTGCTGAAATTATATTCGCAGAGTAGTTACATCCAGACTGTCTTTCTATAAATTTGTTTAACTAATAAGGTATATAAATTCATCAAATTACAACTTTTTTCGCTAATTTGATTGCATTTTGGCAACTGCTGTTGCTTTCTTCTGAAGGATTTTTTTGTTTGCCGCAGTCAAACTAGTTGTTACCATGGCAGGGCTGAAAAACCGTTTTTTCAAAAAAAGCCTAACTTGGTGGCTTTTATTGTTTTTCGTGTTTTTTGTGTTGTTTTGGTTTTTTTTTAAAAAAGCCCAACATAAACCTTAACTGCAAAGCGTGGAGCTTGATTTTTCCATTCTTTCACTTGCTCCACAGAGCACAGAATATCCAGAATTTTGCATATTTGTAAGTTTAGATGTTTCAACAGCTTAAACGTGGTAAAATATTTTTCATTAGTGGAACAAGAAACTAAAATTGGATTAATTTTTAGTGGGGGTTTTTGGTGGGTTTGTCCAATAGAGATTTTTTGGTTAGCGGCCCAGGTCTTTCAACCCTGTACTACTGTGAACAAACTGTCGGTAATGTACAGATGACCATCTGAAAATCACAATTTCCTGCTCCCTCCACGCTACTTAACCCTTGAAGCCGCTGCATATGGAGACTGTCTGTGTGCAGGTACATCAACACCAGATGCTACCGACACTGCATCTTTGGAAAGTCCAGAACTATCCAGGAATCTTTCATCAGTGGCAGATCTTTCATTGGAGACTGAGAGCCCACTTCCGTCATTCCCAAACTTATCCGATGATGAGTTAGGCAGTGAGGAGGACCCCACCATAGAGATGAAGCATAGATATGAAGCCACCGTAGAGACTGAGCATAGATCGGGCAGCGAAAATCCCACTGAACATTTATCGAACCAAGTGGTGAATGCTCGATCCAGATTATCGGCAGCCGAGCACATATCTATGGCTGTGTCAAAGTCCACCATCTCTATGCCTGATAACAGAGATACGGAACATAGAGACTTGTCATCAGGGTCGTGCTACATTGGTCCAACGGCTAAGATATCTATGGCTGTGGCAGCTAAAACTACGACGATCGGTCGTCGTCTGTCAACCATGCTCCATAACAACAGACTACGTCAGCCAACAACTACCACAGCTGGTGTGTAGTATTAAATAGTGATAGTTGTAGTTATAGTAGTAGTACTGTAGTAGTAGTATTTGTAGGCATCATAGAAGTCGTCATCTTATTAGTATAGTGTTGGAGGTGGTAGTAATAGTCAACCATGCTCATTAACAACAGACTGTCAGTTGACAACTGCTACTGCTGGTATGAAACATTGTGACAGTAGTTGTAGTAGTAGTAGTAGTATTTACTGGGTATGCCAAAGAAAATTTGGGGCCAGTTTGTAACTTGTAACTTTAGTTGTAACTTGTAACTTTAGGAAATACTGATCAGATCGGCACCGAATTTGACAGTGCTATTTTATTCTCAACATCACTACATATACAGTAATTTATTTTATTGTGACAGCCACCAATTTCTACTGGTGGTACAAATGAAACCACAACTGTGAAAGGTAAACATAAAGGTCGGAATATAGCTCTTTAGAAGATTGAACCCCTCACAGCGCTACGGAGCATCACCTGCCACCCAACACAGGTGAACATGCCCACCTGTAGTAGCAGTAGTAGTAGTTTTTCCCATCACCTGTTGAATTTTCTTCTGTGCTATCGCCAGCTGACCTAAACTAGTTAAGGTGCCAAAATAGCTGCTGCCACCTGATTTGTACGAAAGAGGAGTTGAATGGACAGCAATTCCGCATTTTGCTAAATTATTCTGGCTTTATTATTGATTACTATTGTGTGAATGTTTGCAGTGGGTGGATGTCGTGCTGCCGGTTTGTCTAAACTAAAGCCCGGCTCAAACCGCTCCGACTCTAAACCACAGAAAGATATTTTGGCCTACTTCCGCAACGCGTTTGCTTTCCAGAAACGGTCGGTATTTGTTGCCGTCTGTTCGCTTGCATGTACTAGTGATGTTAGTGAGGCCATAATCCGAGGCCATGGCCCATGGTCAGAACCATGAGGTAGGCCACCTTCGAGGCCAGAAGGATTTGGCCGAGGTCAAGGCCAATTGTTTGAAGCTGAGGCAAAGCCTGGGGTCAAAGGTAAAACTGTAGAAGTGACAATGACATCGTAAGCTAAATTTTTTATGGCGTTAATGAGGCCAAAGCAGTGCACAGGCCAGACCAAGGCCAAATGCTTACGGCCAATGCTGTGGCCATGGTTCCGAGCCTGAGGCCAAAATTTTGGCCTCAAAACCACTTTGGCCTCGAAGATTCAACGTCTACAGGATGGGCCAGAAAAGTAAGCCTCCAAACGTTTGTCCATATTTCTGCCAAATATTGACAAATTTTCACTCAGGTATTTTTAATTTTGTACGTAGTGATTTTTGTGGAAAATTTCACATTACACAAGGTAGTATAGTGATGTAAGGTGTGCTGGGATTTTATTAATTAAGTTAATGGAGATTTGATTATTACTTAAATGAATACAGTACGTAAGTAAAAGTTTTTTAAGTTCTGTCGAACTCGCATTGTTGTTGAGGCACTTGGGCAGATATGGAAAAAACCTGGAGTAAACCCACCTAAAAGCTCTCTAACAAACCCACACAAAAACCCAAATGTGTCCAAATTTAATCCAGTTTTAGCTTCTTGTTCCAGTAATAATGAAATATTTTATCATGACTAAGTTTTTTGAAAAAATGTGAACCTACAGATTCACAATTATTATTTTAGCCATGAGGAGCAAACAGAAGCTCATATGAATCAACCAACTGACAATCCCAAAACCTATCAACTCGACCTTTTTACAAAAACCTAAAAACACAAAAACCTAAAACCAAAAAACCCATTGCGGTGAGCTTTTTAAAAAAACTGTTTTTGCAACCCTGGTTTTAATGTGTCTGTCTGGTGCGTGTTGCAGGTAGGCATTGACGGAAGCCATGACGTCATCATGCAACCAGTAATTTCATGGACAGATTGACACGGCGATGTGATCAGCGGTGTTGTGGAAACTTTGTGAATTTCCAACGGAAAAGATTATTCATGTTCAAAATTCCAACTTTGCCGTTAAACTGGTCTTGAATTGGGTTTTTCCGCCCCAAATTTTGCATATTTGGATGAAAATTTTCGGACAAGAAGTTTTTCCAACAGTTTTCTCGCAGCCAAATATTTAGGGTAGGCAATTGCCCCCTTTCCCTCCACTTGACCACAGTGCCACTGGATGTGATATTAGGAAATTTAATTTTTACCGATTGAATTTGCTTGATGGATTATTTTACCGTAGTTTTGTTAATTGTCTGTATGCCCTCCTTCAAAGCCGGTGAAAACTGCATTACTGGTATTGCATTATCTGTGTATTATTATGCGGCAGTTCTATATATTATAGTCTTGTTTGTCTGTTCATCTGTCATGTATGGGCTCATAAATAACTTGAAAACGAAATGGTGCAGAAAACCTGAATAGGTGTTGCTAGCTAATTTGCAGTTTCGGAGGCAGGTTTGACTTGGCCTTTAAGACTAAAGCCATTGGTTTTCAAGTCTAAGGACAGAGTCGCGTTTCACTCTTTTCATTTCTCCGAGAAATCTCAGAATAAAGGCAGGTGTAAAACGAGAATTCTATGCAGCATCTCAGAAAATCAATGCAAAACACGCCTCAGACGTTTTTGAAGGCCAAGGTCACAGTTTTTACGTGCAAGCAGGGCCGGATTACTGCATAGGCCAACTAGGCTATGGCATAGGGCCCCACTCTTTTCAGGGGCCCCGCGCTAAGCAAAGAAAAAACATTGAGAAAATTAAAAAACACAAAAACGTGGCAAGAATAAAAAAACGTAAAAAAACTTTTTTACGTCTATGATTATTTGTGCTTTGCATTGATACAAATCTGTCTTAGACAGTCACTTTGGCTGTATATTTGCATGATGTATGGTTTATTCTATTATTGTATGCTTGGACTGTATGTGTAATGGCCCCTCAAAATGTTTAGGCCTAACTAGTCAATTGACCAGGCCCGTCGAGAGCCACCGCGGGACTCGGGGAAACATTTTCGCATGGCCCCCAAACATTTACATGGGGCCCCGCTGGGGAGAAAATTTTTGAATTTTTCTTTTCAGAATGGTACATTCTGGCGTACTTTATATTTCTGGCCGACGGCAAACCCCCCCCCCAAACGTCCCCGGGGCCCGGGTATCTTACCCCCTACCCCACCTTCTCGTCGGGCCTGCAACTAACGTGTGCATCATTATTTCTGACTTGACTTGATTTTTTTGTAGCCGCCTAGTTACTCGTATGTCTTGACATTGCCTCGCTGGTAGGCCTTGTTCCGTCAGTTCGCCTATGAAGAGTGTTCCTATGCTAGTATGCTTACTACTGGTTTGGCTCCACTGTTGTCTGTTGTGGACTCCTAAATACAATCTGTTTATATGCAGGCGGTTTTTGAAGTTATTGCGACACCCTTTCTCCACTGTGGCTTTAAAGCTCGGTTTTTACGCGCGAAAGCAGCTATGCTTTCAGCGCGTCTTAGCCATCGCAATTCTGTCCGTCTGTCCGTCCGTCTGTCTGTCACACGGGTGGATCAGGCAAAAACGGTCCAAGCTAGGAT
>Ga0056128_1009277_pt1 | contig 12370 bp, 3 predicted proteins | sample WorMetLIZISLAND2_FD_71113 | JGI IMG/M metagenome (GOLD analysis project Ga0056128, IMG submission 71113) | Marine gutless worms symbiont microbial communities from Max Planck institute for Marine Microbiology, Germany - Olavius geniculatus... ...
AGAACGAGTTATTAATATCTGGAACAGTCTCGATGAGAAAACAGTTAAATCCAGTTCACTGAATGTCTTCAAGGGGAATCTTGAACGATTGAGACAAGCATCAGAGATGGGTCTTTTCATCGGCAGCTGATGCTGCTTGAGCCTGGGGCGGATCCGGTCTTCTGGTGAAGCCTCGTCCGGTGAGATTTCCGGTGAGATAAGAACTGGTCAATTGAATTGTTAATTTAAGCGGCTATAGGCCTATGCCGCATTTCGCGTTCTGTTCGTCTATACGCGTACGTCTTATATGGGCCCTAAACACAAAAAGTTCGGCTGTCACTAGGGTCGGCGGAGGACCGTACGACCTATATCCGAAGGCCAGCGTCCGACTTTCGATCGCGAAAGAAAGCGATTTCCCAGAGTGAATACAGTCCCATATAGGCCTACGCTATGGTGTATTGAACGCTAAAATACGATACCGTAATTCGTGGGTGGTGACTGCAAGCAGGAACTTTGCATTTAAAATTGCGGTCAAACCGCTGCAGATAAAGACATGGCTACTATTGATTGACAACCTATATAGAACTCGTCATCGCCCTATACAACGGCACCATCGCCAGTCTTCTACGACGCATACGGTTTAACCGAAATACATGCGTTTCAGACGACGGACATACAGACGACACATCGTACGGTTCGTGCCCAAGGCTCGACCTAAATGTCGGCCAAAAATGTAGTGAATGCTCGAAGGTGTGAAATAGATCGTAGGTACAGCTAATTGTCTGCATTTTTGCGAAAAATAAACTCATATATATATATATATACCCGTAGAATAGATTTCAAATTAAACACGACCGTTTATAGTCGGTAATTATCGCCGCCGATACACGCAAAGATTAATATTGTTGATTGGAACCGACCGACAGTCGCAGTGTATACACGGAGTACAGAAAGCGGCGACAGTCTGACGCCCGTGCGACCGATTAGACGCAATTTACAAGTGCTCTTCTGCGGATTTACCTGCAGTGCACCGTTGCGCCGCCGCTCTTAAGCCCACTTTTCATCGGTCCGGTACGATGTTGAGGCGGACCATATAGCCTAAGCGATGTAGTGCATATAGCCCGCTAGGGCCTAGCGTTCGTTTATAATGTCGGCGGCGGCGGCGACAAATGAGGCGTTAATGCGCCGATTGTTAACCGGCTCCGCAGCTTTTGTCGCCAAACAGACCGACCGTATAAGCGCCAATTAATAAGGCCGGGGTGAGAACGGTATAGAACGCCCTGAGGCGGGTGCAATCAATTCGGTCCCGTGACGTATGGGGACTGCGTTTGATGCCCGGAATGGGTCTGATAAATCACAAATTTTCCTGGTTTAATCGTTTGTTTTATTTTGTCGACAAAATTACTGTAATGGTGCCAATATATTTGCAGTGAATTACTGTTTAGAAATATTACGCTTTTGGGCAAAAGCGCGATTAAGGTAGATGACTTGTAATTTACCGCTGATTTGTATAAAAGCCTCGACTGAGAACAACATCACATTAGATAAGTTATAGGGTGTTTACACTATCGAGAAAACATCGAGCAGCTAGTTCGACGGTCTATGGTAATTAGCATGCTAATTAGAAGAGCGGGCGGGTTGTAATTGGAAAGCCTATATAACACGTGATCAGCTGTGGGCTAAGAGCCTAAGCTTATAGGCCTACATTTGAGCCAGGGGCGGGGTTCCAATAGACCTGCTTGAGCCAGCTTGATGTTTGCTCGATGTTTGCTCGACGTTCGCTCGGTGTCTGTTCGATCGTGTAAACACCGTATCAAGTACGTTGGGACGAACTGGATGCATTACATTACGCACATTGCTGAATGCCTCCAGTAACTATGCTTAGAGCTAGAAATTGACGCAAACCGGGACTATCTTAAGTCGCGTATGGAACGGGCAAGCCACTGATCATTGGTTGACGCGTACGTGAGCATAGTTACGTAGGCTAACGACTTCGTTAGTCCGTGCATACTGTAATGCATTGCCCATTGGTCAGTTCGTCAAAAAATAAACCATGTCAGTTAAGTTCAGTCATGTCGCTCTGTACGCGTCTTTAGCCTACTCAGTCTGTCCAAGCGTCTATAGCCTCATGATACCGACGCACGACAGCACACCACGTTCCAATACGTCGCACTCCAAGTAAAGCGTCAGCATACCAGGACCTGACGGAATCACGCCACGCCTTACCTTCCCCGCCGCCCCGCAATTATTGCGAGTTTATTATTTGGCCGCAGGTCGGTTCAATTCGCCGACCGGGCGGGAGCCAAGAAAGCTCGCTGTTCCGTGGCAGTCTCAAGTGCCTCTCGCTCCCAGCGCGTTCGCATGACTGACACGCGAAAAAGGATTAATTTGACCACACAGTTCATGATGGATCTACTATACATGTTTATTGCGCGCCGCATGGCACACCCGAAATCGGTCGTTTCGGTCTTTGGCCGCAATAATCGGCAATCGACATCGAACAAAACTGTCGGCTTCTATCAAAGCATAAACGATATAGGCTGTTTTGCGACCGATAGTAGGCAGTTTACTTCCGGTCATGTACGGACGTCATCTTTGGGCTTATTATATCTTGTTCATTCTCGCGCCAGGTGTGCGTGATTGTGAGGTCGTCGTGTTCAAGGATTTACATGCAATAGGCCTACAAGGTTTTGATGCCTGTTAGAGAGGTGTGAGATACAACTAGACCCCTAAGCCGAATTTTTTTGGAAGTGTCGCTTCGCTAACTGAAATTTTCAAGCCGGCTAGCCCAAAATTTTTCCGGCGGCGGCGGTTCCCAAAAAAATTCGTCGGTTACGGCGGCTAGCCGAAAATTGCACTGCCAACTATAGCTCGTTCTATCGTGCTGCGAACAGTGTCTTTGGCAAAGTTAGGCGTGTTGCCTCTGAAGAAGTTACTATACAGTTGTTTAATAGTAAATGTGTTCCTGTATTGCTTTATGCACTTGAAGCCTGCTCGCTTAGTAAGTCGGATTTGAGTTCAATTGACTTTGCATTTAATAGGTTTTTTATGAAATTATTTAGTACAAATAACATTGAAACTGTTAAGAGTATTCAATTGTACCTTGGCGTTGTCTTGGGTAATAGATCGGTAAAGTTTGAACTGAGTTTCGGGCTTTTCGCTCGTTAGTTAAGGCTTTCATCTATTTGTAAACTACTGTCACTCTGTCTTATCGTCCGCTGTGTTGTTAATTATGTTTGTGTTGTTTTTTTCTTCTTTTATGTGCTACCATTTCATGGTGATGAATAAAGTTGAATATATATATAGCAATGTACATTCTATGACCATGCGTATAATAACTTGAATGAATAGTCTGCAAATGGCTAATTAAGCCGTATATAGTTTACTGTGCAGAAAATAATTTAATCATTGTTAATTAATAATTATATAAACAAAAATGGTTTATAATTTATAGGATATAGAACTATATAATGCTAATACACACGAGTGTTCAGATTCAATGCCACCACGCAGAGTCTAGGGGTGAATGAAGCACCAACTCAAAAACTCCAATTCCACGCATACATCGTTGTTACAACTTGTAGGCTAGTTGCCTTTAGGGTTGGTGGCGTGGCGTAGCGGTAACGCGCTGTGACCGATCAATGAAATTTACCTACGCCGGGCCCGGTTAGTACTTGGATGGGTGACTGTCTGCAAGCAGGAAAACTATCTCGGTGTGCAATCAGCCGCCTAGGTCAACTCAGCCTTACATCCCTCCGGGGTAGGTAAATCGAGTACCAGCCTATCTTTCTGGGATTAAGGCGGGACGCGTTCAGCTGTGTCGGGTGGCAGGTAACACTGTGTGATCCCATACGGCAGGTGACGCTCCGTAGCTCTGTGATGAGTTTCCTATAAAGAGCTATAGGCCTACAATATCTTTAACTTTTTTACCTTTATAACTGTACTGGTGCTATAAGCTTACGTGTACGTAAGACTACATTAGCTCACACCTTAAATTTTGCACTTTTCTTGTTTCTCAATACAATTTGGCTAACAAAAACGCGCTAGAGAGCTTTCGCTGTGCAGTTAATCGTGAAAGAAATCTGTCCTTCAGATCACGTGAAATAAAATTGAGTTAACGCAATCAACTGAATTATAAATATAAAAATTGCAAGAGTAAAGAAATGTCCGCTGTTTGTAGGTCTTGTAGGTCGAGAAGTAACAGCATTACGCCCATAGATAAATAGGCCTACATGATTGTTTTTATCTAACTCTCTGGGATACGTAAATTCAGATATTGGTTAACATCAAACGACGTCGCTGCAATCCACGCAGGCAGTTAAACGACTAGTTATTTTATTTATTTATTTCAGCCCTGACATTGACAACACCAGCACCGGGGAGACTAGTTCGCGTTACGTTAATTTGACAAAATTCGGCTAGCCGAATTTTTTTCCGGCGGTTAGGCTACGCGTAGAATCTTATATCGGTTAAGCCGGCTTAGTCATAAACTTTTTCGGCGGCGTCGGCTAACCGAAAAAATTTTTCACCGACGGCGGTTATGGCGGCGGCTTAGGGGTTTAGATATAACAGTGCTGCGCCGTGCGTCCGCCTCATCAAATCTTTATTTTACCGTTACGGGGCCCCTAGCTAACGGCTATAGTGCATGGACCGAGTTTTCAGCCAATTTCAGACTAGTTCCCCCTTGGACTATTATGGTGATCAGAGAGCTGGGCCCATACGTCGCGCAGCAGCGCGCAATTTGTAGCTCATCATAGAAGTACATGTAGGCCCACTAAATGCCGCACTGGTAGAGTGAGTAAGCGAGCACGCGGTTCGAGCTTATACCACTCCAGACAGTGCGGCATCGTACTTACACCACACTCAGATGGCATATGTTTATACACCGTCGCACGACTGTATAGGCCCTAATGGAAAATTGTTAAAAAGGTAGCAGTGCAAGCTAATTGTGGTGAAAGGGAAAAACATGTACGGGTTGCATTGGAGAGTGAGTTGTGTGAGTAAGCCGTGGCCGCATTGGTCTGGGTCAGTCGTCGAGCTGGCGTCGCGTCGACTGCATTTGACGAGCATGTCACTGACCAGACACTGACCGGAAGTCCAGACGCGACCGCAGCGCCACGCGACGGCAATTACCACCCATGTCACATTAAAATGTCTCCCTCATGAAAAAAAATATGCCCGGGGAAAGATTATCACGCATTTGATATGTCTCCTTATTAGAATATCACCGGCCCCATCAAAAAGTCTCCCCATTATAGGATCGCCCCAGAAAAGTCTTTCCCCGGCCGACAATTTACCCGTAAAAAAATCGCCCTGGCGGGGCGGATTTTTGCCAATAAATTATTGGCCGGGGAGACTTTTCTGAGGGGCGATCCTATAATGTGACACCGGCTGGCTTACCCACAATGACAGTGGACCAGACGAGGCAATGAGCAGGACGACGTTAAGTGGTCTCGACGAAATTACTGCACGCGTTGTGCCATCACCAGCCAATTGCTCCCGGCATGCATTGCGCGCCCTGCAGATAGACGAATTACCGGCTTAACGAATACCGATCGCCACGTGCAAGAGCGGCGATAATAAGGAACTCTCGTTTCCGCCGCGAACACGCAAGCGCGATTACCGACCGCGGGTCGCAGAAGCGCCATCTTACGGCGAAATGAAGCGTCCACATGGCAGACGTCTTATTGCTCTGAGTGAATAATAATGACACCGAATCAATCGACGAAAATACGCACTAAATGCCACCGACAGATCCGCTTGCTGGGCGTCCGTTCAAGAAGAATAGTTAACTACAGGCCACTTATAGAAAGACTGCTTGCTGAGCCTGAGAACCGATAGTTAGCAAATAACGACGACTAATGTAAGTAGCCTAAGAAAGTGAGTAAGTAATTTTTTATTATATTAAAAAAACAAACATGAAAGCAAAACAGCTTAACATGTGGGCTAGTCTAAAACATCCGCTGACTGAGCTAAAGAAATTTAAACAGACGTGGATGGTTAACAAAGGAATATACTTGATAAAATTTCCATAAGACCATAATGATGCGGTATAGCGTCAAAACATGGATGCCATTACGTCGCCGTAAAATTGGACATTTTTGAATTTTACCGATAATAAGAAAAAAACAGGATATTTATCCGGCATACGGATGAATAGCTTAGCTACCATTCGTCTGGTTGCAGAATGAATAGCCGTTGCTTGCCGGGCTGCCGGCCCGGCTATTTATCCGGCAGCTGTCTTAAACGGTCTTAGCTGGAAGCACCTACAGGCTATTTGCACGGCTGCCGGATAAATAGTCACGCGTAAGAGAAAATGTGTATGTATAACAATGGAACAAAATGTGTCAGTGCAAGTAATGATGTGAGTGTAGGCCTAGGTTCATTTTATGTGTGTCTAGTTTAGACTATTAATATTTTTTGCTAATAAACTTAGATAAAAATGTTTTCTGCTGGCAATTAATGCAGCAACTTTATGATACTGGACTGTCATTTGCTTGTAGGCGTATTAATAACTGTTCATCCAAATTGACGTCGACGTTATATCAAAACCGAATCATCTGAAAAACACAATCGATAGACCACCGCAGTTAAAAAGCAACACAAAGTGACAATAAACCGAATTAAAGTTCGCATACTCATAAAGAAGAAACATAGCGGAAACACAGCGTGCAGTCGTACCGTACGTCGGACGTTCATACAGTTAACACAATAGGACAGAGGAAATCAGTCTCTCAGAATGGCTATAAGTAAGCGCGTAGGCCTAATAAAGGCACAATGTGAAATTGCACGCACTCTACGTTAAAGCCTTTAATTGTAGGGTGTTCTTGTAGCACCGTCCATTACGTGTTCGTTAATTCCTTACGGACTACACGGGGCGTTCAGAAAGAAGTCTGTCCCGTGCGTTAACGGGTGAGTTATTTCGTCGCACCGTGTATACGTCGTCGCAAATGCGAGAACAACATTGAGCCGACGATTGAGACTTAATGAGCTCCCTGTGTGTACGCTTGATTTGCGGCTGCATTGTGCCCGTCATTCAACACTCCAATTGAATGCAGCCGCAATAGACGCTCTTGCTGTATATGTAGTGTCGCTGCATGCTTAGTCGCGGGACCGCCTTTCACGCATAAACCGATTATAACTAATTGGCGTATATAACTTAATACCCGCCTGTTCCGCTGAATATATCGTACGTAGGCCACGCAGTGTATGTCAACATCACAGGGCATCAGATAAATCATGCAGAATATAGACCTGTAGCCTCTCGTGAAAAATTAAAACCAAAAATAAACACTTATATGACAGTTTTACAATATTTGATCATCGATAATTTGTTGTTGTAGGTTTAATGGTCATTTCCCATGCAGACGGTAGCCTATACATTAGTGGGACAAAGCAGGTCTTCTAAGACTTATGATATAAACAAGAACCCCCCTCCCTGTCGCTAGGGAAAACGCGCTACAGCCTATAAGTTCCTGTTGCAGTACTGATCTTCAAGATCATCCAAGGTGGATGATTTTCACTGTATCTAAAAAGGCGTATGCCACTTTCTTTTAGTGATTAATAGTAACCTTGGCACTATCTCTTGCCGTTTTCGAAACATGGCCAGTTTTTCGTTGAAAAACGCACATTTTTCTTACCTTCTTCCATTCAACCTCAAATTGGAAAATGTTCGCCTTGAACTGCATCCCCAAATTTTGTAAACAGAGAGATCGACAAAAGGCTAATTATTCTTGTAAAAGTTTTTGCCTACGACCGAACGCATAGCCACAATACATCCGCCGTTACTTATGTACGGTCGGCTTAAAATGATTTTGGTTGCAATCGTAATTTATTTCCTGTATATACACGTTTCGTTTAGCATGCGATAAACGTTTGTCACATCGGCTGGATGTCAATGCATACACTACACAGACTCAGAGAACGCCCGCAACAGGCCTGCATGTATAGCCTATTTATAACTTGTAGGACGAATCGAATCACATCTCAATTCAATAATTTTCTGCGACGATTGTTCCGCGCTATAGCGCTCTCGAGTGCACGGTTCGCCAGTCGCTACAAATCGACGGCGTTTTGAGTTTGAGGCAGGACGGGGATCGACAGAAGAGCTGTGGATCTGAGCGGCGGCAGAAGAGCCAGGGGTCACGACGCACTATAGACAGGACAGCAGGACCAAATGATGCCCGGCCCGACAACAACGAGTGATGATGCTTCACTTCGTCGCTTGATGAGTTCATCAAACGATCGACGCCGGCCGGCAACTACTTGTAAGAGTTTAGAGCTGGAGAAGATCTGAGATCTGTCTGTTGGCTATAGTCTCATCACCGATCAAGTGCATCGTCAATCGTGCAACGACGGCAGACGTCAAACGTTATCGATGGAGCGGCCAAGCGATAGAAGTTAATCGTTTGAACGAATTTGCTTCGATTCAGGGTCACCGCAAATAGCGAACAAATAATAGTCGCCGTGCTACTGCATTATGCCGTTACGCTGCTTTATTAAGTGCCGAGTTTTTTTCCTCCAATTTACTGTGTATATTTAAGTTTATAATTTATTCGGAATCATTAGATTTTAGGCCTATAGCATGCAAAACAAATCAGGTGCTTGAGCCAAAAATACGCTAACATGAGCTTACAAATTGCATTAGTATAGCGTTTGATCTAATCGACGTGTTGAAAATGTGGTAGCTACCATTATAGGCCTACTAAACGAAGTCTATGCTGTTGCGATTTTTGTCCACCGTGTAGCCTATATCTGGTCTCAATTGCATTTGCGTCTTAAGCAGACCAGTTGGTCAATAACCCTGTGTGTGATCGATTTTCTGCGGCAAAGTTTTGACTGCTGTATATGAATTTTTTACGGCACAAGCCGATGCAATATATGTACGTTGGTTTCCTATGCAATTGATTTCGTCGATAGATACCGTTTTTGACAATGATTAAAGTGCACCTGCCTATAATGTGCAATTGATCTGTGTATACATACAGGCGCCGGCCACGGTGCTATATGATTGGACGAGATCGATGCCAATCAAAACGTGTCGACCAATGGCCGGTCCCTGGCGCCGTGCTAGTCGTCCGTCGTCTGTTAATGATGGAATAATTGGATGCTTTGTGCGTGCCGTTAAGTTGATACAGTACCGTATAACGTCGCTACAGCATCGGTGACGTCACCAACAGCAGCAGCAGCAGCAGCAGCAGCAGCTGGCTGTGACGTAAACTGCGTCCAGACAGCCAACAGTTAACTGTAGCAGCAGACACGACGTCGCTGTCGAACGAAGCTCGCTTTTCACTCGTCGATAAACTAAGACCGACTTCGGCGTATCTCGTACACGTTTACGGTCGTACAAATACTCTATAGATACTGCGCACTATGGTGAACCAAAGTCCCACGTCGATTTATCACGCAATATCATCTGCCTTCTTTGAGTTAACCAAGTTTTAAGTAGTCTATCTGGACTACTGTTTATTTTGAGCACCGGATGCTCAGCGTCTATAGCAGTGCAGCTGGCTTATTAATGGAATCGCCGCCGATAAAGACTGACCCAGACAGCGAGGGTGAAATTGGTGGCGGATTACGTCGTGAGAGAATGGAGGTTGTGACGCCGTCAATGTCTCGCCGTGCGTTGTCGTACAGCATCGACAACCTGCTGGCGACAACGACGACGACGATGACGTCACCACCAGAGTGCCGGCGTGTTGACAACAACATCAGACCTCCTGCACAAGCTTCAGCAGCTTCGCTCCGCCTGAACGCCATCTCGCAGCAACGTATATATAATTTTGTACATCCAGATGGCTTTTATCAACCAAATCTATAGTCAAAATCGGGCGCAAGTTCCCGTCGTCCACTTTTGGGCTTAAGTCCTTGGGCTCCTAGTTAAAGATGTAGATTTCCCAGTAAAATAGGGGAGATGTTTTATCAAGTGTGTTGATTGCCTAGTAAACAAGTAATTTGCTCACGTGACGCGCGATAGCAGCGGTCCTACCACTATGGCAATCAGTGTAGGCCTGCAGCAATAAGATATTAATGCATCTTGAGAGTACTCAAATATGAAGCATCAGTATGGAAAACTCCTTGAATTTAAGAGATCGAAACTTAAATTCTTAAAAATGTACGTTCTATGCTACAATGTCATACGCAGGTTTCCAGGTCCATCTCCAGCCATTTCGGCGCAATTCACTTTTAAAATGTGTGTCGCAGCCGGAAATTGCAAAAAAATTCACTGATAGCTTTTATTTTGGGAGTTCAAGGTCATTTAAGGTCATCGACGTTAACATTAATAAAAAGCTTGTCACTATTGCTTGTTACGATAAGCAGCGTGTATGTACCTATCTGCAATCGTTTTCACGATACACGAGATAAAAGCGGTAAAATAACCACTTTTAGGGGGTAAGCGGTCTTTGACGCCTGCCTGCGCACCGGCCTCCTTAAACCTAGGGGGTCGGGACTTAGACTGCTAAAATCTACGTTTTAATGCTGAAAATTTCATACGCAAGTTGTCTTGGTCTATTTCCAGCCATTTCGTCGCAATTTAGTGTTGAAACATGCGCTGCATCCAAAGTTGTGAAAAATTTACTTTAAAACTTTTTTGGGGAAGGGGAGGGGGGTTCAAAGTCGTTCAAGGTCATCGATGTTGATAAATCTAAAAAGCCTGTCACTAGTGCTTGTTATGATAAGCAACATGTCTGTACTTATCTGCAACCGTTTTCACACGAGCCCATAACGGCAAAATAACGTCTTTTAGAGGGGATACCCCTCTTTGATGCCTTCGTTCGAGGGGAATCCCCGTACCAGGCGCACGAAATTTTGTCACGATAAACTAGAGACCGCAGTCCACGGTAAAAATTTCGTGATCCTAGCTTGCACCGTTTTGACGCAATACAGCAGTGCGACGGACGGACGAACAGACGGACAGATGCCCAGGCCATGGCTAAGATGCGCGAAGCATTCTGCTATCGCGCGTGAAAAGGAGAAAGTTTTATTAAGAGTGTAGATTGCCCAGTCAAAAATATGGGGGAGTTGTGATCTATACCCTCAGCAAAACTTTCCCTTATTTTTTACTGGGCGCAAGCTGCGCATATCTGGTATAGGGATAAAAGCCCCTGCGTTCATCATCGTCAGCGGCGTCATGGACTAAAAAAATTGAGCGGGGGAATAAGATGCAATTCTCCGCCATACACTGCACGTAACTTTCCGACAGAATTCCCACAGATAACAGAGAGCTGTAAATTTTTGCAACAAAGAAGATTGTGCGTGCTTAAAATGTCTATTTTGCCTTAAAATTTTCCCAAAAATTGTTTTTTTTGGCGAGCCTCAAATTTTTGCACTTTTGGACACACATTTTCAGACAAGAAAAAGATTTTTTCGACAATTTCTTGACAGCCCATAAGTTGGAGCGAAAGCAGGCAAATGCCAGCAGTGTTTGTTTGGTATCAAAGTTTTACTGAAACCAAGTTGTTCGCATCTTGTGTATTATGCTGCAGTGGGTCGTACACTTTTACTTTATTTCTCATGCATGCATATTTTGACCACCACATAAAGGCGAATTTTAGCACGCGCGTCATTTATACTATAGCCTACTGGGAAGCAATTAGCCTGGATTATACTAAATGAAAGATAAAAAATAACAGTCTCAAATGATAAAATAACGGGAACGTTAAGGCGAGTATAGGCATACAGGGCGACGTAACTGAACTGAACTGAACCGACTAATGGGCGAGCAGTAATGCATTTATTGCTCGCCCATTGGCGATCACTTAAATGCTGCAAAATTTCAGTTGAATGATAACTGAAAGCAGTCAATGAACAATGCTGCGTTTTTATTAAATCTTTAGCCTATTGATCAATGTTATTGATGTTAAAAATGACATTAAAGTTACACAGTGACCTAGCCTCTCAAAATTTAGGCGTTTGCCTCCATAGGCGCATACACAGAGCGACGCAACTAAACTGAAGTGAACTGACACGGTTCAGTTTTTGACGGTTTAGTTTTGGTTGACGCATATGTTGAACATAGTCACGTAGGCCACCGGCGCCGTTAGATGGTGCCAATTGTAATGCATTATTGCTTGACCATCAGTTCAATTCGGTGTGCGCACCTTATTGTAGGCCATGACGACAATCTATTACCGTGTGATGCCAGCAAACTGTAGGCCTAATTAACGAAGGCCGATTAAACTGGAGTCTGCTGAACAGATTATCAACGGTTCAACGGTGTTATTCAGACTTGTAGTACTCAAGTCCGGACTTGGACTCGAATCCGGACTTAAGTCCATTTTTGCTGGACTTGGACTTGGACTTGGACTTGAAAGCTATGGACTTGGACTTGGACTTGGACTTGGAGGCTCTGCCAGCAAGTCCTTTTTCAAGTCCTTTGTACTTACAAGAT
>Ga0056128_1009278_pt1 | contig 12370 bp, 4 predicted proteins | sample WorMetLIZISLAND2_FD_71113 | JGI IMG/M metagenome (GOLD analysis project Ga0056128, IMG submission 71113) | Marine gutless worms symbiont microbial communities from Max Planck institute for Marine Microbiology, Germany - Olavius geniculatus... ...
CTGTGGACTTATTCTTGGAACTGATGTGTGCTGTTGTTGTACAAAGTTCGTATTTCGTGCAGTGACTACAATTGTCTGTCACGTCACCATGATGTCTGTATAATTGAAAGTTTCATGCCTAGATAGAAGCCACTGGTGGTAGCGTTTGCTTCATCCCTTTCTGTTTTTCATCGCTAAGTGCAAAAGTTAAAGAGATGTTTAAGTCGGACCACGTTTGCCAAGGTTATCGTAAAAACAGAAGTGGCTTTGTTTTATCCGAGACACGGTGTAGTAGGTATGTGTCACTCTTCTATTTGATGTACTGTAGCCTGTTCTTACGTAATCTAGTGCATATAAATATTTCCATTTTTACGCGCTGCTGCTGCGCGTCTTAGCCATCGCAATTCTGTCCGTCCGTCTGTCTGTCACACGGGTGGATCGGTTAAAAACGGTGCAAGCTACGATCACCAAATCTTTACCATCGGCTGCGTGGAAGACTCTAGTTTCAGAAACCGTAAAGCTTTTCCATAAATTCAAAAGGGGCCACCTCGAACAAGGGCGCTAAATGAGAGGGGGTTAGGGAAAATCTGTGACATCTAGCCGATATGAACTTGCCAGAGCTAGATAGTGGCACCATCTGGTGAGCTTAGGGCTTACATATTTAGTCGTAGGGCGTCTGGCGCCATCTGGTGAATGATCATGTTTTACTGGGCCTTCTGTGAAACTAGCCAAAAGCCATACGGATGAGATCTATGGATGAAGTCTACGGATCACCAGCGTACGACGGTGCACCGCTGTTGCGCGTTCCTGTTTGCGTTAGCAAAGCTTTACTTGTTGATAGTTAATACAAAAATTTTTGGTACCATGGTTGTCTGTCTGTCACACTTATTCGTGTGCTTTGCTGAAGTCATAAGATGGGATGAGAATCTACTGTGGGCCATATCGTAAGAATTTTTTGCAGATACATTAGCGCCTAACTTAAGTCTAATAGCAAGTCAACATACATTAGTTTAGCTGTAGTAATGGAACACAAATGAACACAAGAGTAATACTTTTGATATTCGTCCAAGAAGCAGATTACAAGCACCATGGGTTCAACTGATACTAGTGCGCTGAATCTACACACAGTTGAACTATCATCAGCATTTATACTGAGTAGTTCTCAAGCAATACATGGAGGAGAACCAACATCCGACAGTTAGGGGCCTAAACACATGTCACATGCACTGTTGTAATCCGAACAAAAATGGCAATAAATACATAAAAACATGCGGACCTGATCAGTTATTGCCACACTGTTTGTGATGTAGCCGTTTGATTAAGAGCACAGACTAAAAGAATATAAATAAAACGAAAACATTTTTATGCATTTGTGGACGTACGGCAACATTGAAAATGTGCATAAGCTCGAGTATCGAATACCACAGTTTTATGTTTAAACGTCGCCACAATACAGTTGACTGCACTATTACTGTCAAAAAATGCAATAACAAATTTAAAGTAAGGTTCTGATTTATAGCCAACTGACCTCCTTTTACCACCAGCTCTTCAGTTCAATACCAGCTACACACCGTGTCTCAAAAAACACGTGCCACTTTTTTTTCTTGAATAACTCCATGAAACATTGACCAATGTTGGTAATTTTTGGCAGGCAAAATCAAGAAACAACTTGACGTAAATGACTATTGTTTTGGCCACCTCACCTTTATACAGTTGCTACACTACCTTGTGAAATGCAAAAGTCGCAGTTTGGCCGTTTACAACAATGAATTCATACTGGATGGCGCATGTGTCGAAAATCTGCAACTCATTTCACACTAGTTGTATCGATAGTGAGGTAGCCGAAACTAAAGTCATTTAAGTCAAGTTGTTTCCTGATTTCGCCTGCCAAAAATTATCAAAATCGGCCAGAGTTTCAAGAAGTTGTGCAAAAAAAGTGGCACGGTTGTTTTGAGACACGGTGTACATTACGACTTGAATATTACTACCCATCAACAAAAAACCAATTCATAAAATTATACATCGTACTCAGCTTTCTTGACAAATTCCAAAATGTATATCAGTCACAGCTACATTTGATAGAATAATACTTTGCCATAATGACCACACATCAGCACCCTTCGTCAGGTCTCTAGAAATAGGGAGGGCCCTGGCTTCATTCAGTTATCCCATACTGAACAGTTTTTGTTAATCAGTAACCTTAAAAGCACAAATTCAATGAAGAAAAGCATAAAACCTTTCTCCTTCACAAATTATATATCGGTACTATAATTAGCACACTGTGACTTGTTTTCAACTGCACCACAGAGATTATCTTGGCAAATATGAGTGCTTACTAACTTACAAAACCTATATTTCATAACCAAGATCAGGATTTTGCTGATCGGACAAAACTCAAAGCAATGGACAGAGAACAAACGAGCTAACTGTCCTTATTTAAGTCACAGATCAGTCGCAGACAGAGGTGCACAAAGACCACTGCTCTAATGGCTGACGTCACATCAAATAAACTGACTTAGCACACAACTAATCACTTATACAACATAATTTACAAACATAACCAGCTGCAAACTCAAAGCTGTCTCGTGTGTTTATTATAGCAACTCTTACCCATACAACATCAAATGCTTCAGTGACCCCCCTCAGAGGGACTATTTTACATGGTAATCTTGCCATGCCCTTTTGTGCAGTGGATTCTGTCCCTATACCTGGTGGGTGCAACTTGCACCCAGTGAAAAATTGGGGGGAGTTTTGATAAGGTTGTAGATCAAAACTTCTCCCCTATTTTCAATCTGCAGCTCTAACAAAAAAAACTCCCCCCCTATTTTTCACTGGGCAAACTACACCCTTAACAAAATTTTCTCCCTAGAGGGGAAAGAAGCCCAAAATGGAAGGGAAAACTTGAGTCAGAAATTGGGGAACCTCAGCCCAAAACTGGGGGGAAGTTGCGCCCGATTGTGATTCTAGATTTAGGGGGGATAGAAGCCACTTTTACTGGTCTCGTTGTTTGGAGCCACAAATACTGTTATTTTTGAAGCCTACTGATCAGTTAAGTTACCTGATGGCAATCTTGCTTTTACAAAAAAATGATTATCGGTATTACTTAACTATCAGTATTATAAAAATTCAGAAAATGCTCAAAGCTACTTCTGCAAAGATGTGACAGCAATGCTTACTGGTGGTTTCACTTTTGCTTCTTCGAGAGGGGCTTTGTCCCCAGAACCCCAGCAATAACTATGACCTTATGAACTGCTGCTCACAGCGAAAAGCACCCCAGTTTTTGTGCATCTTCACATGACAGAAATTTTCACAATAACTAACACTCGTACACAAAAAAAACCTGCAACCTTTACCCTGCAACATAGGCAGCGAATGCAACTCAAGTTTATGACAACACAAGAGGTACTTCACACCACACGGTCGTTGTTCTGCTATATACAAGCTATAAAACTGCTCATGGTGACCACTCATTGAACCCCCCCTAGATTTTGGGCTTTACAAAAAATTTTTTGTCAGAAAAACTGTCATCCAAAAATGTAAGATTTGAGGTTGACGAACCCATTTTGGCAAAATTTAGGTGCAAAACTGAAAACACAAGCACCCAAAATGTCTTCTCTGTCGGCACTGTTTGTACTTTTTAACCCACACCGCCAGTGGAACTGTGTGGGCTAATTCTCTGACATTAGACTGACAGCCACCTATACTGTTACTACACCATGTCCCAAAATTAGCGGCCCCCTACAGATAAGTTAGTGTAACAAGAAAAGCACTGCTAACACAAAGGGGAACGTGCAACAGCGGTGCGCCGTCGTACGCTAGTGATCTGTAGTCTTCATCCGTAGATCTCATCCGCACGGCTTCTGGCTACAGTTTCAAAGAAAGCCCAGTAAAACAAAATCAGTCACCAGAGGTCGCCAGACGACCAGCAGCTAAATATGTAGTGTTTTACCTGTACTCACAAGAGGGCGCCACCTATCTCTGCCAACGCTGTATCAGCTGAGAATCGCAAATTTCCCCACCCTCTTCTCATTTAGCGCCCTCGTTCGGGGTGACCCCCTTCGAATTTATGGAAAGGCTTTATGGTTCCTGAAACTAGAGTCTTCCAGGCAGTGGCCAGTGAAGATTTGGTGATCCTAGCTTGCACCGTTTTTGACTGATCCACCCGTGTGACGAATGGACAGACAGATGGACAGAACTGCGATGGCTAAGACGCACTACAGCAGTAGCATGTCTGAAGCAAGGGGGATGCTAATTTTGGGACACGGTGTACATTCACTAAACTAATACTGACAGTAGAAAGATGAAACTGACTGGTGATAACAGCAGCCTATAATAACAATGCAATGTGCCAGAAATGAACTACGAACATTATGCCAACGAACTAAACAGTGTAAACACCACCATCAGGTTAACAGTGCACAGTTTTCCTCGACAAAATGTTTTCCCCACTAATTTCCCGACCGGTCGGTTCTGTTTCCCTTTAAAGAGCTGTCAAATTCTCGGACATTATCGCATTTTCTAAACAAAATAGCAGTCACCCTAACTACTAGTGTATAAATGTTGTGAATAAAAACGAGATCAAACAATGGAACATGGCCTAAAATGTACATCGCTATGACAAACACTGCGTTGTAATACATGCATAAAACATTTAGATGGTGTTTCATAAAAAGACTCTTTTTTCATAATTTACTCAAATGATGATCAATTTACGCAAAGTTTTTTGCCAGTGGTAGCTAAAGAAATACTAATGAAAAATATTTCAACAAAATATGCCATTTGGTTAAATATTCTTTGCTAGTCATGACGTAATGCTGACGTCATAATGTGCTGCGAGTACAAGCTTGATGTCTTAACTGGTGCTGTCAGTTGCTACTCTGCTCCGATAGTGAACTTAAACTGGTTCACTGATGACAAATTCTTGAAGCTTTACAGTTGCAGCCACAAAAAATACGCAAAGCGATTGCATTTACGTGTCTGTGGTGAATAATAATTTGACTTTCAAGTGTTCGAGCAAGACAGCGCACCTGCACATGCCGCTTGCAAGACGGTTGAGTTTCTGGCTCGTGAGACACCTGACTTCAGCCCCTATGTTGTTTACGACTGACAAGGTGCATGAAAGAAAAAAGGGGTCCTTTTAAATGAAACACCGTGTATACTAAAAGTTTCAAGACTGATACATTAAAAACTAAAAACAGAAGACTTATTTTAATGAAAACATGAAAGCTGACAGTACACCAATGGGGATCAACTGACAATAAAGTCCAAACAGGCAATTGTTTTCAACACAAGTTTTACCCTAAAATACACTGTCAGCTTTGTTTAACAAACCAAAATTATTCACACATTCCCAGATTTAACAGTAACTTTTCCCTCTTCGTTGTTAGTTATCTGAGCCATGCATATACTGGCATCACCTTAAATATGAAGCTGACAAGGAACAATTTTAACTAACAAAATTCTCCTGACATTTTGAACTTTTGGTTGGTAAACTTTGCGAGTCTGTCAGAACTTGTGACATTTCCAGGTTCTATAGACGAATACATCACCCTGTTTATATAGTGAGCACAATGTCTGGTGAAACTATCAACACAACAAAACAAAGATGTCGCTACAACATTCTGACATGTATAGCACATGGCACAAGAGATACACGTTTTTAGCATCCAGAATCACAGACAGACAACTTACGATAAATAATGCCAATCATCATGTCACAAAGATTTTTTGGTCAAACTACCGCATATGTACACACAAATATACAAAACAAAATTCCAGCCCGGGAAGCAGGGTTGCAAAACCCTGGGTTTTTATTTTTAAAAAGCCCAGATTAGTGGGGTTTTTGTTTTTTTTCTAGATTTTTGTTTAAATGTCTGACTTGATGTGTTTTAAAATTTCTACGGGTTTTCAGTTGTTTTGTTCATAATATGAGTTTCTGTTTGTTCCCCCTGGCTGAAATATATAGTAATATTTGTAAATCTGTAGGTTTAAATGTTCCAAAAACTTGAGCCACTGTATATATATTTCATTATGAACATTAAGAACAGGAAACAAAAATTGAAGGAAGTTTGGTACGGGTTCTTCGGGAGAGTTTTTAGGTGTGTTTACCCCCCCCAAAAAAACCCATTGCCACCACCAGGTTTTTTGGGTAACTAATAACTATCTGCCCAAGTGTTTCAACCCTGCCTGGAAGGGATGCCAGCCAGTTCAAGTCATGGAGACCAGCTTGCTCAGCCGGTTTGCTGCCTTCCGTGGGTGTGCATTTTCCGGGGTGGGGATTTCCTCCCCGGTGGTCAGCTCAGGTGTAGCAACTCCGGCCATTGCTGGATGCTTCATCGCAGCACCCCCCTTTGCCTTGGCCATCGCGTAGTCGCCCGAGTCAAAGTACTTCGCCTGAAACACCAAACATCATTGGCATCGGTTGTATAACATGCAGCAACTATAAGATACCCCCTAAACTATACAATGTGTCTGGAAAACGGAGTCCATAGTATTCTTGGCAAAATTTACCCAGCAGCACTGCAGCAGGCTGGCATTACTTTCTGCCATGCTTGCGGACACCTTCCCAGCTACACAGAATCACCAGCCTTTGAAAGTCGGGAAAAAACTGTTTGGTGACAGAGAAGCATGCATGTAAACAAGTTGCCCAGCCATTTCATGGCAACGGACCAGCCTAAAATAGACTCAAAACCTCAAGATCAAAAATCCAATGTCCTAACCACTGAGCCATAAAACTGAGCGATAAATGAGTTTAAGATTATTGATAAATAAGTAATAAATATTATTACTGAACTAGAAAAGCAGTCGTAGTCCGCAGGTACCTCCACCAAGGCAAAGCTATTCGCCAGGTGGCGTCACCATCTTCGCTTTGCCAGCGGTTCCCTTATGCTCCCTTTAACGCAATGGTAACGAAAATTTCAAAGTGATCCAGAATCTAGGATTCCTGCCGGATCATGCCCAAAACTGAACCACTGGTAGCTTATGCCATGCCCGACATACCGTCAAAATTTCAGAAAGATCCATCCATAACTTTTTGAGTTATCTTGCTCACAGACAAATAGACAGACAAAAACTGGCAAAAACATAACCTGCTTGGCGGAGGTAATAATATTGTCAATTTAAATTCAACTCGATGAATCGTATTCCTTTTTAATTGACCAAACTAATTCAAACCTTCTGTGATAATCTTTTCTGCAGCAAAGCTGAAGTTCCTGGACCTTTCATAGCAGGATACTTTGCACGCAACTGAGCTTCTTGTTCTTTTTCCACGTCTCGCTGGATCTGATCAACAAATACGCAGCAATCTCTCTAAATAAGCTGCTTATTCATCACTCACATAATAACAATGCCACCAATAACAAAGCAGCTCCAGCAAGAACAGCAACGTAGTTGAATAACCAAGTTCTTTTAGCCAATTCTTAAGTATAATAACATCTACTTAACAAACAGGGTATTTGTAAGCCACTATCTGGTGTCTTTGAATCTCAAAATCGTTGAGATACTGTCACAAGAAGGCTCCTAGTTACACAACGCAAAATTATTGTTGTCAACATCTGAACATACTTTAGAATATGGAACGTCCTGCTGTCGTGGTTGACTGCTTTCCGGTGCAACATTTTCAATTCCTGCTTGTTCTCGTTCCGCCATCGATACACTGTGAGCGGTAAGTAATACGGTAAATAAGCACAATAAGCATAAAATTCAACTTTATTGATGTTGTTTTATACCGGAAATTATGAATGACGTCACGTCCGATATAAAATAAGTAAGCAATAATTTCAGATCCTAGCCTGGCGAGATAGAAGTCAAACCAGTGAAGTGCAGTCAGCAGAATGGCCAGCGATCGATGCGAAGTAGGCGGGGCCTACATGTATATAAGTAGAACAGTTTGGCTGATCGTTATTCTGGTCGAGCCTTGCCTTGAGAACGATATGTGTCGTCACTCTGTCGTCTGTCTGTACCGGCATGTAACGTATGCATTGTGGCTAAACCGTACATCATAGGGGCCGACAATAGTACCGTACGTTGGATCGGGCGATGACGAGTTCCAGATAGACTGCCAATAATAACCATGTCTCTATCTGCAACGGTTTGGCCGCAATTTCGAATGCAAATTAGATGCTTCCTGTAGTGCACTTGTATTTAAATCGACATGTCTCAGAAAAAAACCGGAACTAGTGTCACGCTTACGCGTTTTGACGCAATGAGCAAGGTCGTACGATAATCGTCTGTCTGTTGTTTGTCCGTCATGCCTAAAGGTTATTACGTGACGTTATCAGAAATTGAACTTGTATAGAAGGCGTCTGCCTTGACGTTTTTTAGTTTGCTTCATGCCATGTTATGTGTTTGTATGCTTCACCATTATGTGCCATTTTCCTTGTAGTCTAATTAGGACTTAACGCCACGCCAAAGTTAATTCGTTCTTCATCATCATCATTTTGAGCAACGAACAGAGCTCTCAACTCTTCGCCGAGAACGGTGCTGCCACCTGACGAACACAATGGAGTCTCATTTTATTGCCATCTCTCCGATGGCGCAAACTTCTGCAGTGCAGCGGCTGATCGAAACATCCACAGAACGAAGAAAAACAGCTGTCGCTAGGATAGCCGACTGCAATAGCTAGGCCTAGCTGTCAGTGACCTTCAAGGTCATCCGAGGTTGATGATTTTCACTTCATCTTAAAAAGCGTATGCGCTATCCGATTACTGATCAATGGCAGTCTTGGCCCGATTTCTTACCCTTCAGCCACAATAGCGGGTACTGACCTTCAAGGGCATCTCAGGTCAATGATGTTCGTACCATCAGAAAAGGCGTATGTCACTCCTCATCAGACTGATTTATAAGTGAACGAACACGGCTCTAGATCCTGTAGTTCTAAAAGTCAATGAACGCGACATTTTTAAGTGTGCATGACAACAAACGATTATCAATTAGAAGACATGTATTTTAGGAAAAAAACGTATTCTTAAAAAGTTTTGTTCCCCTTTGATTACGCAATTATTTGGTCATACCGACTGCCGATGATGCGGTAGCCAAGTTAGACGACCAGTGGCTTCTATCCCAATACCTGGTGGGCGCAGTTTGGACCCAGTAAAAATAAGGGGGAGAGATTTGATAAAGTTGTAGATCAAAACTTTCCGCTATTTTTAATTCCCCCCTATTTTTCACTAGGCAATCCACACTCTCAACAAAACTTTCTCCATGTTTTTTACTTCCTCCATATTTTTCAATCTGTACATTTAGCGAAAAAAATCCCCTTATTTTTACTTTTACCCCTATTTTTACTGGACAATCTACACCATTTATTTAGTTTTCCCCTCCATTTTGGGCACATTGCATTGTTATTATAAGCTGCTGTTATTATCAGTCAGTTTCATCTTTATTTTCTACTAGACAATCTACACCATTGACAAAACCTCCCCTATTTTCCAATATTTATCAATCTGCACCTTTAACAAAAATCCCCCCTATTTTTCACTAGGCAAACTACACCCTTAACAAAACTTTCACCCTAGAGGGAAAAAGCCCAAAATGAAGGGGACAACTTGAGTCAGAAATTGGGGGGACCTCAGCCCAAAACTGGAGGGAAGTTGCGTCCGATTTTGATTTTAGATTTGGGGGATAGAAGCCACTCTAGACGACAATGTCACGTCACGATTGACGTCATTCGGACTTCAGGATGTCCCAGTGCTATGTCGACAGCCTATACTTTTATGCTAGGCTTGGTAGGTCGTATTTTTGGATCATGGGGCCTACGTGGTGGCCGCGTATCTTTCAAACAAGTAAAAAAAATACGTACCTTACCGGTAGTCTACATACTAAGACATTGTAAACATGACTGTGCTACACTATAATCATAATGTTCAAAAAAACACCCTGTGTTATTTTAAACATGCAGTATAGGCCTAAGCTCTGATTGTATACTGATGTCTGAATTTCTTAGTTGTATTTTCAGTTACAAAATCAAACTATAAACGTATTACTGTATAATATAACTCAGACTTTTTTCGTCACAAGTTTGTTGTTTCTTCAACTCTAGATTTTGTCGTTTATTTATTTTTGCTGGCACCGTATGTACAGTTTTACAGTAGGCCTAATTCTTATTGTGTTTCATGTAACAATGCGCATGAGTTGCCTATCTGTTTGATAACTGATTGACTGACGTCATCAACTGCAGATGTTACACTGCTATATCGACCGCCCACACAGTTTGTGCTATTCTCAAATTATTTGGGAACGTTGCATACGGCCTATACGTTTCCAAATGTAAAAAATACTTCATCAATTCTACAAGATGGGTCAAAAATTGGCACCATATTATAAGGCGTGTGGGCCTAAAGGCCCACACGCCTTATAATTTTGTCAAATATCAACCAGTTTACAAAATTATTTCACTTTCAGAGTCAGAAGAAAATTTGTGATAAAACTATTATTAAAAAGCCCATCACGTCTGATGAAAAGCAACAATTGAAAACAAGACTTCTATGACAACATTTTGAAAAGCTAACAACAGAAAACAACTTTTCTTGTCTCACTAACTGTCTAAGTAGTAATCATGCATACAGAAATATAAGCTCCTCGGCGTAGGCGTTGTCGTGGTTTGCCAAAAGAAAGCGTTTCACAGTAGGTCAGAGTCAGTGACGTCTGGTGCTGAGAGGAATATCGCTCCGCTGGAGACCAACGTGAAGATAGAGAAGACCCACAGACACAAACGATCGACCACCATTGCCGCGAACTTCCACTCACTACAGACCTTCTAGGACATGTCCAGTATTTCTGACCAATATCACACTTTCTTAAACTCGCTACAGACCATTCTGCCCATGTTTATTTTTTTCCGGGCATTAGTACGCCTTTAAAGACTCGCTACAGACCTTCTGGGTGTCGGCCTCCTGACGCATCTTACCCGTGAGGTAGCGCACCTCGCCGAGCACGTCGTTCAGCAGAGCACACTCCAGCTCCGAGCCACAGTCGTCCGCCGACCACGTGACAAACACCTCCCCCCACACACACACTGTCATAAAGCATCTGCGTCACGATGACGTCACAAGGAAACCCATGACGTCACGTGGGTATTCCCTAACCACGATCGTGTAACGTCGCGGCAGAATCATCCAGTGGCGTCGCAAGGAAATACTTTCAAAACAATCCTCTCGCACATTATTCGGAGCACCTGCTTGTCGACGACGATACAGAAGAACCAGCGACGTCACCCGGAATCTCATCAACAAAGCTAGTTACGTCGTGATGACGTCACAAGAGAATCCAGCGGGGGAATCCCTTCATCATAACCTTCTCTCTGTCTCAGCTATAATACCAACAACCAAGTAGACTGGTCGTCTGCCGGCCACGCTGGAAACCACCCCCACACAATCATCATGCACCTGAGTCACGATGACGTCACATAGAAACATATGACGTCACGCGCGCAACCGTCTCTCAAAGTTATATCAACCAAGTATACATCAGTCGTCCGCCGTCCACGGAGCTGTGGATGTTGCCAATGCGGCCCGTCCGTCGACCTGTACTAGACCGGGAGACAGGCCGTTAAGCCGGGCACCGCGTTGGGCAGTCTCCACCTCGTGGGACGCCTGTGCTGACGGCGGCCGTGGGGTGTAGATGTCTGCGTCACCCAGACCGTCGTTCATCTGCTGTATCTTGTCGCCGGAGCGCGGGAGTGTTGGGCTGACGGGCGTCGTTTTGAGTGACGGAAGTTCGACGCACGACGGAGCCTGATGCACACAGCGAGCCCGAGTAGACCCTCCTCCGCCTGCGGCTGGCGTCAGATTCAGCAGCAAGGATACTTTGAGCGCCTTCTTCCTTTTGTTTTTTCTTTCTCTTTCGCTGTATTGTCATCGCCATGAGATTCCGTCTTTCAGGTTTGAGATCTAGCAGCTAAGACTTTGACTGAAAAATCGAGCACTGACCGATTTCTGTCCTATACGTCTGCGGATCAGATTTAGCAGCAAAAAGTCGTCCTCGAGATCGAGAACGTTCGCCAGCAAGCTGCGCGACGATCTCTGCTGGAACAAATCGTTCTTCTTCGACGACGAAGAAGACTTCTTGTTGGTGGCGGACGTGAGCTGCGGTCGGCGCGACGCGGTACAACTGCCGCCGCTAGATGTCAGCGGAGTCAGTGATGAGTAGCGACGATCCGTCACTGTGTCAGCTCTGCGCTTTACTGACTGTTGCTCCGGACGTGACATTCGCAGCAACTTGGCCAGCCAGATGCAGATTCCTACCTTCACCTGTATGCAGGGACACAAAACAGGCTGTGTAAACGCGTTTATTATTTTGTCAACGTTTATCTCAATAAAAATCACATGAGCGAAACGAAGCAAAATTATGACGGGAAGCCAAGCTATAGTGCATTGCGTTCGATCACTGATAG
>Ga0056128_1009280_pt1 | contig 12369 bp, 7 predicted proteins | sample WorMetLIZISLAND2_FD_71113 | JGI IMG/M metagenome (GOLD analysis project Ga0056128, IMG submission 71113) | Marine gutless worms symbiont microbial communities from Max Planck institute for Marine Microbiology, Germany - Olavius geniculatus... ...
ATCACCTGTTTCAAATTTTGTGTCGATCGGTTGAGGGGTTTCGGATCTGCGCGGGGTCGAATTTTGCCATTCTCCCTTTACTTAGCCGGTCGCCATTAACACAGGGCTGTGCTACCGCACTCCTGTGATACGTCTAATGGATTGGTGAATGTCGTGTGATAAGTCGATTGTTGATTCCGCTATCAGCCAGTGGTCCAAGTCTCGATTTTCTAGGTTCAAGGAAACCTGCGCACGAAGTCATCAAAAATCGCTACGGTGCTACCCCTGTAAAAGTCGTTATTTTACCGTTGTTGGCCAGTCTTTCGTAAAATCGGTTGCAGATAGGCATGGGCATGCCGCCTATCACAACACACACTACTAACAAGCTTTTCAGTCGTAACAACATCGATGACTATATGAAATACTCTGAACTTCCAAAATATGGGATTTTTTATGTTTTTGCAATCTTCGGCTGCAGCGCACACTCCAAGAATGAACTGCGATAAAATGGCTGGAAACTGACAGTTTGCGAAGAGGAACTGCAATAGGCTTACACGCATCTCGTGAGCATTAGCTCAAATTTCTTGTATAATTCTGTCCACATACTGTCAACGGCCTAAATAATAATAATCATATCCGGCGGCAAGCAAGCAACTTTGTTAGCCACCACACTACATATGGAGTGCACCAGAGTCGTACGTGGAGTGTAGAGCGGGTGCAGCGGAGAACTAGGAAGACTACGCACGAAGTCGGTGTAGGCCTACGCCCCTTCCTCGCACAAGAAACAGTTGCCTGTCTATAATCAGTGCTGTGTTCGGATATTTCGTCCGCGCAAGCATTTTCTTAGTGAGCCTTGCCATATTAGGCTATATTGTTACATTTTTCCTTTCTCCGGACAACGGGGTGAAGATCTATGGTGCAGCTGATCGGGCGGAGGCATGATTGCTAACTGCACCGCGAATCCAGTTGTTTTGCACATGCAGCAACGTTGTATGGAAGACAGGGAAAAATCCGCTCCGGCTGTAAAAGTAGGCCTACCCACCGACATGCAGCATGCAGATGTAGCATGATTATTGACTAACTGAATCCGCTCAACCAAAGCCTGGCTTCCATCCACCCAACGCATGCATGATGCCACGAAAGGTTCGAAAATGTTCAGTTGGCTACAGCTTTTCATAGGAAATCCATCTCAAAGCTACGGAGCGTCACCTGCCGTATGGAATCACAAAGTGATGCGTGTAACACGCCACCCAACACAGGCAAACATGCTCCGCCTCAACTCTAGCCAAACAGGCCGATACGCGATGAACTTATCACAGAGTCATGGAAGGTTGAGTTAAGCTTAATATTGGTTAGGCCCTATATAGGCCTGAATGGCTTATCTGTCTGCAGACAGATAATCAACCAGAGAGTAGGCCTAACCACTTAATAGCGTTCCGACTTCTCGATTGTAAGTCCAACGTCTTACCGTTACAATGCCAAGCCCTTTCTTGACGCAACTGACGCAGGCAAAGCACGTAAGCAAGTAAACTTACGCAACGAACGCAAGAAAAGTACGCAACGGACGCAGCCGCAGCCCGCAGCCAACACAAGCAACGCAACGGCTAAAACGCAAAACTGGAAGCGGCGTCTATATACATCCTTCAGTTGGATGGAGACCTTAAGTCGTCGCATTCATCATCCGCAAAAAATGACAGCGGCAGTGATGAGAAATCCTGTCTTGTGATTTATGCGCTGGTTTTTCCTGCCGTCTTTTCGCCCTGCGATTTACACACCGTGCTGGCATCCACGTCATCAAAAGCGTTTGAAGTCGTTTCCTCAGTCTACTGGCAGGTAAGAAACAAGTTATTTGTTGATGCAACTAGAAGCCCAACCGTCTGTAATACACTGGGACCATCGAAATTAAATTCTTTACGAATCCGCCCATCCTTATTCCTCACTCAATTTGAGCCTTCTGCCGGCTCCTGTGTTTGTTCTTGTTCTTGAGCCATGTGCTTTGTGGGTTGAGTAGAGATTGAGTAGAGTCGTGCAGTAGAGTCCTTCATCTTCGGTATTGTCTGTTGATTGCTGATGACTGATCGGTGGTACAAGAGACATCTTCTAACTGCCGATGAAGTGCGTGTCGTCTGTTCTTTCCCTTACCTGTTCGTGATAGCCCTCCCGGCGCCATGGGACAGAGTCAAAAGGTTGAGCTACCGGTAGGTCTGTCTGAGTGGGGAGCTCGTGGCAGGTGCATCTCTGCTCTAGCTTGTCATCGACAACAGCTCCCGGGCCCGCAAGAGTGGCGCCCACCAGTGGGGCGTTGGAGTTGACAGTCGTCAACACTTCGTCGTCGCTGGTACTGGGACCTCAGCAATGTCGGCTGATACGCTCTATCCAAGCGTTCACGCCAAATGCCGACACGTCATCACTGCCTTCGCCTTTTATGCTGCCGGAGACGGGCCAAAGTGCCTGGGACGCCTGCCACGTCGGCAAATCATGTATCTCGCGAGAACTGCCACGCGCCCACGCTGTCAGTACAGGGTTCCGCTACATTTCAATTGGTCTTCAGCAGGCATTACGTAACGTATTCTCGGGGAGCTTCGACAGCAGCCTACATGTGGCATCGCATCAGCCGATGACTCACCACTCTAAAAGGCGACGTTTGATGACCATTTAACGAGCGATATGAATTTAATGTACTTATTATTTGTGTCCGAAAGTCTAGTCATTTTGGCGAAATGGACTTAGAATATATTAGAAGATGTAGGCCCCGAATTTAATTTTATTCTACTAAAAATACGAAGGTGCATTATAATACGAAATACACTACATTACGACTACTAATACTACAACCTGAAGTGTGGTTTGAGCAGTTTGTACACGGGATGTGAAGAGCTGAGTTGTCTCATCATGGCGAGGACGAATGGTTCGAGTACAAAGTGCGTTTTGAGCAGATGCGTCACTGCAAACTGCAGCTGAAAGTCGGCGCAGCGAACCCACAGCTTTGCCATTATCCAGTCCTCCGCCTGACCATCGCAAACAAATAAGCTTTACTGGTTTGAAGTAATCATTGGTCAAAGTATAAAAAAAGGAACGCGGGAGCACCCGCCTTTTATTTTCATTCCGTATAGTTTCCCAACCTGTGGAACATCAGTAAAACTGTTGTCACTGGATGTCAGACTTTAAGCTGAAATAGCGCTGAAAAAGCGCCAATTTTTTCCTCTAGGGCTCCGCCCGAGACCCCACTAAAGGAGCTTACAGTCTACGGAATTTCCCTAATTCTAACCGTATTTAAGGAACTTACTGGAAAAAGGCAAAATACAGGAAACAGGCCGGGGAAGGAGGTAAAAAGAAACAAAGAGATATAAGGAAAAAAAGGAAAAGCAAAAAAGCTACCCAACGTTAGCCTTACTTTGATTCTGCTACGCAAAAAACTACAACCAACACTACAACTACGCTGTGTCCCAAAAAGCATCCCGGACATTTTCGACTGTAACTTGAAAACTAATTATCCGATTTTGAATTCCTGGTATGAACATTTCTGACACAACTTGCCATCAAATGGCGATTCACTTTCCCAAAGCACCCAGCGTTTGTTTCTGCACGACCTGGGAAAAGCACAACCAATGAAATATCACTTTTTTATCCAATGTGATATTACTGCTTAATTAACACAATGCACAAAAACACATTTTGTTCACATTTCTGACATTTTGCTTGACAATTCATCCAGTTGTCCATTTTTCAACTGCCTGCAGTAAATTTGCTTGAAGTGTTGGCCCACTACGCGAACACAGGCAAGCAGACGTTTTTTTTTCCATTCATTGACAGCAGTATCGATAATGTTCTGCTCTAGACTAATCTAGGCTGTACCAGTCGGTTCTTGACTTCGCAAACATTCCTAAACTTTATCTGGTAGGTACCTGCTGCATGACAGTAAACCTTGCAATAGTCTAGCTGCTGGCGCCCACAGATTAAGATGGATGGAATTCATTGAAGTTTTTTTTATTCATTTTAACACGTATTATGCTTGGTTTGCTTTCCCCAGGTAGTGCAAAAGCAGACGTTGGGTGAGGTGACAATTAAAACACTTATTTCATAGCCAGATGTGTCAAAAATATTTCTGCCAAATATTGTTTAAATCTGCTAATCTTTGTTCAAGTTACGATCGATAATGTCGGGGACGTTATTTCACGTTTTATGTTTATTTCAACACATATTTTGCTTGATCTGCTTTCCCTAGGTAGTGCAGAAACATACACTGGGTGAGGTGGGAAACTAAACAGTAATTTGATGGGAAGTTTTGTCGTGAATATTCTTACCGAAAATTATTAGAATCTGTTAGTTTATTTTCAAGTTACAGTCGAAAATGTCGGGGATGCTTTTTTGGGACACAGTGTAGTACAACAACTACTAGGCCTACTCAATGCACCTGATCACGGGGAGTCCAGACTGGATTATCCGGACCGGGAGTCTGTTGGAGCTGTATGGCGATTGGAATGAGGTCTCCGCCCGGATCACGAACAACGAATAGGACTATAGGAGCCGCGATAAACCGCTGGTCAGAGTCGCGGTGTATTGTGGGAATGTCTGCGAGTAGACTGTAGTCCGCTATGTACAACTGACTGTCCTGTGATCAACAACAACAACAACAACACCGATACTACCACTACCATTACTACTTCTACTAGCAGTAGTAGTAGTAGTAGTAGTAGTAGTAGTACGGCTCGCGGGATGTCAAACTTAATATACATACCAAATTTAGTGCAAATGTATGCGAATGCACGGGAGTTGTGAACGATAAGCCTAATATAAAATGGCGGCACTGCCATCTGGAATTTACTTCTGATGTCGATTTTGGCCACATTCCTGTAGTCAGAATCAAAGTAGTCTGCTCGTGACAATAGAAGCTCGTGCTACAAAACTGTTGTAGCTGTACATAAATAGACAAGCTAGTAGCTACCTAACTAGAGTGTGTGTATAAAGAACTCGTTATGAAGCCAGTTTTGTCACATGCTTACGATTAAAACAGTGTTGCAGTCACTAAACGAATGGATTCTGATATGCTGCTAAGACACGAAACCCACAACGACAAACGTTTTTTAGCTTTGCTGCTAAACCCGCAACGAAACCACAAGAGCTAGCCAAAGTGAAAACAATGTCGACGACGACGGCTGGGGTTCGGTGGGCGATCACCCCGAACCGCACAATCGGCGGCGGTTTTCGCGTCCGCACCTGCTGCCGTTGAACGCGAAAAACCGCCACCGTCGCCGTCTCGACGGTTGTTCCTCCCGATAGGAACCAGATGACGACATATATGCAAAAAACTACAGATTTATGAACAATAAGCCAAATTTAAAATAACGGCGGCTGCCATCTTAAATTACTACTATAAATACTACTACTAATATTGATGTGATCTCACAGCTGCGGCCTGGGCAAGCGTTTTGCCAGGGCTCAGGTATCCCTCCACATCTCGGTCGGTGACTGAAAAGTGTTCTGGGATATGTGTACATCGGCGCAGGGCACCGCAGCTGGTTCCCATCAGAAAACCTCGTCCAAAGTCGACATCATCTTGCACTGACCGACACATCTCGCCCTTTGGCCCGTCAGGTATCTTTGCCTTTAAACAAACAATCAGTCAATTGATCAATCTGCTGCTATTTTAAAGACAATCCCTTGCATTATTTATCATATCTTTGCCAAACTGCGATCAGTTTTTTAAAGATTCTTTTACTTGTACAATCGGGCGAAAAATTGTCACAAAACCAGCATTAAATTCCCCACCAGGTTTAAAGGCGTAGCTACATTTCTTAGTGATATATTATTTTTTAAAATAACACCAATTGACCATTCAACTTAGCCTTCCAGCTCTTCGAAACAGGTGAATGGAGTACTGGCCTGTATGCCTGGGGTTATAACGGGGCTCGTTCGCCTGTGTCCGGTGGCAGGTAAAACTGTGTGATCCCATATGGCAGGTGACACTCAGTAGCTCTGCAATAGGTTTTAAACGAAAAGCTATGTTAACTTTTTAACCTTCATACCTTGCAGATGAAAGCGATGGCGAAGCGTATCTTGCGCCAACGCCGGCGCGCTTGTGGGTTGGACGGACGGCTGGAAAGACGTCTGGAGGCGCTAGAAGAGCCCTGAAATGCACTGCCACTACCACGCGGTTGGTGGGACGGACGACGTACTGGGCCCATCGCTGGCAGGTTGTCACCCATCGACGATGAGCTGGTCTGACGGTGAAACAGAGGGATATTTGGCAACAGACCGCGTGATGCAGCAGCTACAAACACAATCACTTACACGCTGAGTGTGAAGGAGTTCTATGCACTCGGTAAGTGAGAAAGACGACGTACTGAACTTATGGCTGGCAGGTTGTCACCCTTCGACGATGAGCTAATTTGACAGTAAAACAAGAAAATACTGGGCAACAGACTAAATGATGCTGCAGCTATAAACACCGTCGTTTACACGCTGAGTGTAAAGGAGTTCTATACAGCCATGATAACACTACAACCCAGCCTGGCAATCTGTGAGTGAGAGGAAAAAGGTCAACTAACTACACCAGCAAACCCACCCAACCCAGCATGCTACTATACCGAAAACTACGGTAATAACTACTACACACAACAACAACAACAACCACTACAACTACTACCTACCGGCGAGGAACGGCAATAGAGTTTCTATGGTGGTAGGGTCGATATCCCAGGGCATTCCGGCGTATTTTTCTGCTTCCAGTTGTTCGTTGACTGGTAACTCTTTGATGGTCTGAGCTCGAATCTGGCCCGGCAAGCAACCTGCACCATCGGTCGACTGCACAGTCCACAGGTAGTCCGACTGACGCTCACGTATTTCTAGCAGCCGCTCCTGGCGTAGTAGCTCGTGACAGTCTTTTTGAGGTAAGCTCACTGTAGAAATGACATATAGACAATTACTGCACATAGACTACTGCTACAGCTAGGCTACCAATGTCGTTCATGGTAGTTTGTTTTCATTTATTGTGTAAACAAACTATGCAAAAAACTGCATAACCAGTGCATAGCCGACCAACAGCTTTAGCAGGATGCAAGAGTGTGACAGACAGACAGACAGACGCCATTGTCGCAATAGCCTGATCTATTGTCGCCTAAAATAAAACGTCACCAGAGCAAATCAACATAAGGCGAAGACAAATAACGTAGAGCTACCTTCGCCCGGCCGCAGTGTAGCCTTAGACAGTACAACATTGTGGCAGGGAAAGTGCCGCGTCATCGAGTGGTCAGGGTCAGTGAGAATGACGTAGCGCAGATACCACTCGTCTGTGAGGTGTCGATGCCTCACTGCTATACTCACCGCCAAAATCTCTCCGACCTGCACGTACAGTTGATGTAGTAGTAGCTGTAGTAGTAGTAGGCTAGTAGTAGTAGTAATAATAGTAATAATGGTATGCGTGCAAAATGATACTTGAAATTCTATGGTGTCGTTCAGATAGTAGTATATATAGCCACGTAAGACAAGTGTTGCAGTAGTAGCATCATAGACGTCATGAATATCAATTAGACTGTGCTACAGCATTGCACGAAATGGGCCTAAGCTGACCTGTCAGCGGACGCCATTTTGTTGGCAAGATTTCTGCTTATCAGAGGGTGTTTTAGGCATGGTTGTATCATGTTGTGCATTTAACTGTATCAACAGATTCCAAAAAAGATCTACAGTTCGTTTTTATCGGTAAGCAGTAAATGTATGAATGATACCCGTAAAATAACGTCGTCACCCACTCAACCGTGCAAATTTCAGTTAGGCTAGGGCCTATCAATTAAGCCTATTACTCGCCAACAACGAATATGTTTACCAGGTATCTGGCTTTTTCGCCCCTTTGCCGGTTCACCATCTGGCTCATTCGCCCCTGGCTCATTCGCCCTCTGGCTTTTTGCCCCCTGGCTCTTTCGCCCCCTGGCTGGTTCGCCCCTCACCCTGGACGATTCGCCCTCCGTTAAATATACCGGTAATTCGTTGTTGAGGCTTGTGTTTCAATTTACAGAAAGGCAAAAACTAAGTGTCTCGTCATGCCACTGACAGGTACTTCAGCTTTGAATACCCTGATAAGAAATTCATAGTTAGCGTTAGTCCTACAGCCTAAGCCTATATAGCAATATCATGCAGTCAATAACGTTAACTGTGCCTAGTGATATACGATTAACGTGACACAAATTCAAAGCATAAGTATTCGCAGCACAAAAACGACAGGTGGGTCTAGGCCTAATAACCGCATTACGAACGCCTAGATCTATGCCTTTATTCAACGGGGGCAAATAGTCCAGGGTGAGGGGGCGAATCAGCAAGGGGGCGAACTGGCAAAGGGGCAAAAAAGCCATAATTCATCTTTACCACATCAGAGGCGCAAAGCTGCTGACGGATCACGCATACGAAGGCAAACAACCAGACGACACGGTGCTTTTATATGCGCCGACCGGGCCTAGCGTGCATGCACTGCACCTGCCTGCCACGTAGCTCGCTGCCACATACGATTACGACATGCTATTGCACCGTAGCATGTTAATGCACCGTTGCACATTATTGATCCATAGCCTTTATCCATACGTTGGCAAACAGAGCCGATGTACGAAACAAAGTAAATACTAAACATATGTCAAATATACAATCAGTTAAAACTACGGATGAAAAAGTTTAACTAAGTTGATCCGTCGCATTGCGGCAGTTGATTCGTCGGTCCAGATTGATCCGTAGTCGAGATGACGCACAGCACGCACACACAACACACTGGCCAGGCGCGCTGTGTGCTTGCAACGTTCGGCTGGTGACTAGTGAGGGTCATACTTCGATGGCTACTTCTTCACTTCGTTAATGGCAGTGTTACTGTAGCTCAGCATTCGATTCCAGCTGACGGCTATGGCAGTATTCTATTGCTCAGCGACGGTTACACTTCGATTCATGATCTTTGTCGAATCATTTTCACGACAAACTTCACCGTACTATGCTGGCGGGTAGTTAATGAAGGTGGATTCGATTCATTTACCCGGCACTACGGTTGTGAAGCCAGCCGATCTACTAGGCCTAGTTGCCCTTAGGACTGTACATGCCCTTGGATGTGTAGAAAAACAAACGGGCATGCATTGTCCAGTAGCACCGGCACGTTATAGACGCGCCGGTGGAGGCGTTTTTACTCTTTATTTTTCACCGCATCGGGCAGCCGGTGGCTGGTTTGTTGTGCATCAAGTACTGTACAGTTGCATATAAAAAGAAATTTTCACCGTTATCTAACCATATATAAGTTACATTGCATAAAATTGGTTTTTAAACCCGGACACCATGAAAAATTAACAAGGCCGCTAGGAAAAGAGTCGCCGCCTTGTAAAAAGATGTGTACCGGGACTAAACTACCAGAGCGACCACCGCCTTCTGCAACCGTCACCAAAATTAATAGGATCGCTAAGGTTTAATTATAATATCAGAGCAAAAAACTTCAACAGTTTACAATGCTATGTAAAAGTGATATGAGTCAAAACTCGACAACAGCAAAATGGTTTTGAGGCGATATTATCGCATGTTGAATTCCGGACTGGCCCTTACAAGACTAGCCATTCTAAATACTTGAAAAATATTACTGTAGGTTAGCCGAGTACTATGGTTAGCCGGTAGAGTAACGGGACGGGTCATTCAATGCTCAACCGTAGGATAAGTCGTCGCAAAGGTCACGTCTACGGATCGCCAAGGAACGGCGATAGTTCTGGTAAAGGAGATTGTAGCCAAAAGCCGTACGGATGACATATATGGATAAAGGCTACGGATCAATAATGTGCGACGGTGCACTAACATGCTACGGTGTAATAGCATGACGTAATCACACGTGGCAGCGAGCTACGTGGCAGGCAGGTGCAGTGCGTGCGCGCTAGGCCCGGTCGGCGCACATAAAAGCACCGTGTCATAGGTCCACCGTTACTTGTCACTCCAACTCTCGTATCCAACACAACTCAGACCAAAACAAGCTGGTAGAAAAGGGAAAGCACCGCCAATTAACGCGGAAGCTACATACGGATCACGTAACCGGACAGCACTGCCGGATCATTCGAAAGCTACGCATCTTTAAACCGGTCAAGCTCTACGGATCACTGGACCTGTATCTCGCATCCAGTAAACACTCACGTAAGTCCAAACAAATTGACTGATCTCCCTTGGACTGAAAGGGCGCATCGGTAGGGTATTGACACCCATAGCACCGTACCGGAAAGGTCGACAAATCGCCAGATACGGATACCCGTTAGTATGGGAAGTGCAGAAAGTCATCAGGCAGGCAGTGAACCAACGGTTAAATATAACAAATCAGTTGCAGCAATAGTGAATGACGAATCAGCCTCGAAACCTTCCACTTCGCTCGGAGCTCGACATACCGTCGACGACAGCAGCAGTAACAGATAGCAGCCATCAAGCTACGGATCTCATAATAGCACCGGCAGCAGTATGCCCCGGCGTAGTCACCCGTCAGTCTCACTCGCTATTCAAAGATAGTACGGATCAGAATGCAGTACCTGTACGGATCGAGAAAGCTGGTTTACGCTACATGAGTAGCATGGCAGCAGGCGTAGTATTTGTTGGCGTGGTTGTAATTGTACAGTGTAATGATTATTGATATTATGTTAGGCTAGGAGAACCGAGTCTCAAATATTCCATGCTTCACGTAGGGCGCCAATGCAACACTTTTTAACAAGTAAACTAGTAAACATTTCTATCATTAAGTTGTATCATTATTAACACACACACACACACACACACACACTACTACTACTACTGCTACTACTACTACAGACCGGCTCAGTGTTGATGACATAATGATCCGTGTCAGAGTCCGGGGCGCCGTATGCAGTTCGCGACAGTCCAAACAAATCCGCATCATCCTCTTCCTCCTCCAAACGTCGGTCTAATCGCTGAGGTGCCGTCCTACCACGTGTACCTACGAGACAGTTATACACTGTTAAAACTCCTCCACACTCAGCATGAAATAACCAGTGTGTGCACGAGTACATACTGACCATTGTATACTGTTAAAAATAAAGGTGCGTAAGTACAATACACGAGGTGTGATAGTCCTTTTCATTTTTCAGACGTCCTACCTAGTGTATTGACAATTATACGCTGTTAAAAGAAAATTTGCAGAAAGACAATAACTGGTAGAGCACAATATGCCATCTGCTTATTCTTATTTAAACACAATACGCTGTTAGAAAAAAATACCAGGCTTGCCGTGGATATGGATATCCATGGATATATCCATGGATATTAAGCTGGCGCACCTGCTAATCAAATTCAATATTTATATGCTTTGTCTCTGTATGATATTTCCCTGCCTGTTGTTCTTACTCTTCATTTTCTCGTTTATTTATGTTACTGAGTCAAATTAGTAATCATTGACATTAGAACGTCATTATTTAGTTAGCCTACATTCATTTATTGGCACCATTGCAGCAACAAATTAATCTTTGGTTCTTTAATGCTGTTGGTTGGGCAACAAAAGGTCTATCCATTTGTGAGTTTATATTTTATTTATCAAAAGCTAACAAAATTATATTTTTTGCTTAATAACGTATGTAATGCTAGTAAAAAGTACAAACCAAGTGTGCTTCAAAAAATTTTACACCACCCTAGGCGTACATGAATGCAACCTGCGCCTTGGAAAACAAGAATCCTAGCTGTTGCTGGGGTGAGCCGACCGTACTGCCTACATCCAAATGCCAGCGTCCAACTTCCGCCCTAGAAAGAAAGCGATTTCCCAGAGTGACTGCAGTCTCATACACGCTACGGTGACGCTGATATACCAAACGCTAAAATTAACATTAGGGTATGATACGGCAATTCGGCGCACGTTGTTGACGGCTACAGGCAGCAACACTGCGTTTACAATTGCGGCCAAATCGCTGCAGATAGAGACATGGTTACTTTTAAAAGCCTATATATAGGGAGTCGCTACCGCCCTATCCAACGATACCATCGCCGACCTCTACCACGTACCGTTTAGCCACAATACATGCGTTACGGACAGTGCTGGGCCAGTTACTTCCAAAAGTAACTAGTTACCGTTACTAGTTACTGTCTCCAAAATATAACTAGTTACTCAATTAGTTACTTCTACAAAATTGTAACTAGTTACTTTACTAGTTACTATAAAAAAGTAACTAGTTACTTTGCTAGTTACACTGTTTCATAAGCATTCTAATAATGCACTGTTACAAGTGGCGACACGGTTTGTACTAAATCAGTATTTTAAGCACCACAACATAATTCATAATTCATAAATGTCCCGAGACACAACACAACTCATTAGTCATCAACATTTAAAACTCATGCATCTAGCTGTTTTCCTCTAAATGTCTGTTTGCACGCAACATCAACAGTTCTTCAAAATGT
>Ga0056128_1009282_pt1 | contig 12367 bp, 5 predicted proteins | sample WorMetLIZISLAND2_FD_71113 | JGI IMG/M metagenome (GOLD analysis project Ga0056128, IMG submission 71113) | Marine gutless worms symbiont microbial communities from Max Planck institute for Marine Microbiology, Germany - Olavius geniculatus... ...
AACTCTAACTATTTGGTAGGTATTTTAAAGAAGCTATAATCATGGCTGATTTCGTTGTTACGACCGTAAGCACGGTGATTTATATGTGGCAAAATAGCAGTGAAAAGAAATGTCGATGAAAAGCATCTACAGTGGACACAGCAAAGGCCACAAAGAAATAGGAAAATCAAAGATTAGCTCTACATTTAAAAGGAATATGGAGAAAGATATGTGGACAGTTTCCAATACTACAGCTGGGTGGAAGTGGAGGCGGCAGCACCGGACTGAGCTTGCTGTCGTTATAAACTTACAACCAATAAATCGATCAATCAGCAGTGTTTGAATTGTGAAAAATTAGCTGGGGGTTGAACTTTTCGATGGTCGGAGCCCCACCAAAATTGTAATGTAAATCGTATGCATATAGTATATAGCTGACCCCCCGGTACATAATTTCACGGTGTGTTAGGGGAGTTGAGAAAAGCAGTTGGGGGGTTCAACCCCTCAACCCCCCTGGCAATTCAAACACTGTCAGTTTGTCGATTATTTTTTTATAAAAAGGCTGACATATTTAGTATAGTATTGTTCTGATTTTTTTTATATTTGCTAGCTGTTTGAACCCGAAAACTTTTTTGCATACGCCACAGCACGTACCCGTCTAAATGTAAACCTAGGCCCCTACTTAATGTCAGTGGCGGATCCAGAAATTCGGAATAGAGGGGGGCAGACAGGCAGGGGTGAGGTAAAAATTTTTTTCAAATTTATGCAAAAATAGTGCATTTTCGCGCACATTTTTACATGTTTTCAGATGCATTCAGTCAATAGAGGGGGAGGGGGGTGGCCGCCCCTTCCCCCTTGGATCCACCACTGCTCAGTGTTACCGTTGAGTGATAAAGCTGGCACCGAAACTTCGTGCGGTTGTGATTAGACCGTTATACAGGTCTAATACGTAGTGACAAGGCAAAAAATTTAATGATTGCGAGATGACGTTGACTCGACTACTTCTATATAATATACAGATGTAATCTTGTCTTGCGTGCGACTGCCCAACGCGCTGCGCTGACATTATGCGACCCCACTACGAGTCCGAGGTCGCGTTGCGCACTCCATGTATGTCCGTCCGTCCGTCTTGTCTGTCTGTTTAGTTTCCAAGCAATAACGCAAGAACAGAGAACTCAAATTCTGAAAATGTTTAAACTTGTATACATGTACGCCTAGCGTTTTTAATTTTTGCGGAATTGAAAGTCCGTGGCTTAAACGTTGCAGGGATTTGGTTTGAAGCAAAACAAATGTGTCATAATTAAACAAGAGGCAATGATAACGATCTCTTAGCCTTTATTGAAATTTTTCTCAAAACCAAAGTATCAGACTGTGAATTTTCGACAGAATTAAGACAGAATTAAAGGTCACGGAAAATGCACACACGTAAGTAGGATGTGAACTTTTGAAGTCTAAGACTGTCCGTTTGTAGGTACACAAAAACATGCCATTCCGATAACACGAACAAACTAAACGTACAACAAAATTCACAGAATAGTATTTAGCACATTTTTATTTGTAACAAACGTGTTTTTCTCATAAATTTTCAAACATATTTTTTCTAGAAAAACTGATAATCCGCAGATAAGAGGTGCTAAAAAATAGACGCGTATAGTCCCAGTGTCGTGCTCTTGTACTGCTTTGCACTGTACGCAACGCAAAATCTCATCCCTCTGATGACAATAATGATGTTAAAGATCACATCTTAATTAAACTGTTCTGGAAGGAAGAAAAGATAACTCGCATATGTCTACGAAACGATAACATTGGTTCGCCGTATGATGTGCATTTTGTCGCGACGTCGCAATAAGGAACTAAGTCCATAAGAACGTCTATACAATCCTAGTCCGTACCGGCGGCGAACGTGACATGCTTGGGTATTTTTTCGATATTGCGTACAGCCAGACAGCTCTCGGAAACGGATGTCTCCGCCGCTGGACTGACATTACCGGTGATCCACGTGGCTAGTGGTAGTCCGGGGTTTCCATGTTTTTCTCCTCTGCCCACTATTCGATTACGTGCCATTTATTCGCTGGTTTAAACTTCTAGACGGCGTGTCAAAAAGCAAGGGTCAGCAAGCAACTGAACGAAAATAATGCATTATTTGGTAGAATGATGGGGTCGAATGTGGCAACTCCAAGGGCCACCCTCACCGATGCTGTCAATATTATTAAACCGTCTATCACACGCGGTGCAATATCTCAAGCAATTAAACCAACGTTCTGTCACCGAAATTTATTGGTTATTTTTTTACGACTGCAAAATAAGAACGTGGGAATTATAGACCCAATAATTCTACTTTCTTCAAAAAACAGTCTTGCAAGAATGGTTAAAATGGCACAGACCGTTGAAACTTAATGATCGTGCATCGTTATAATATTCTAGACGGCATCCGTTGGCGTCTCGCACCGGTCGGTAGGGTGAGTTGGCTGCTGCAGCTGCCGCGATGACCACTGCATGCATACGAGGAGCTGTTACTGTCAACGTCTCTCTATCACCAGAAACGCAACCCACTAACTTAGCGACATCATAATTAATAAATGACTTTCTCTGCAGATAGTATGCAACTAAAACCCAACTTGTTTTGCAGACCAGGCAATACGCCTACGGTTTAAAAATAGTTGAATAGCCTAAACCGATAATATAGTTGTCTTGGCGTAAAGAATCCTTGTTTCGTTTTTCTCGCATCTAAAGTAGGTCTATGTTTGTAGAATCATAATCTTGGTCCATGTATACAGTACACGGGTGTCGGTGATGAAAAAACGCTAGGTTTAGATTAAATATCTATTTACAGTTTCACAGTGATTGTATTGTGATTGTGACTTTATTGTAATGTTGGCTCGCAACTGCTATATAGCGATCCTTAAATTCAGGCAGCGTGTTTGCGACTGTCTGTCTGCGATCTGCTGTTTGCAGCAGCTACTGTATATAGCAGTCGCCAGCGGCTTTGTCTGCATTTTTGTTTTATATATGTAAACTATACAAATAATACAACAAAGCGTAGAAATTGTGCAGCAAGCACACGCACGTGGTTCGTCGTGTGTGCGTTATACTAATTGGGTCATCACACACGAAAGTAGGCTACTCACGGCACGCGTTGCTAGTCATCGATGCTCGAGAGATCTCGTTAGTTTGTGCGTCGGTTAACTCAGTTGTCGACTCGACGGCTGCTTGATGAGATCATGACCGCCGGCATAGCATTCACTTGTCCGAGCCTGCAGCAACTGAGCTAATGCGGAGATGCCGTGTTGACGTAGTACACAACGTGACATGCAGACGAACGGAGAACACTGCCACAACATATTCTACTTTTGCACAGCGTCGTGCGATAGAAGATTGGCATAATTTTTAACGCGTATCAGCCGATGTTTTCAGAAGTTCTTTTTCAGGAGCAGGCTTTTTAATAAGTGCATTATTGTGCATTTGTTATAATCATTATCTCACCCAGTCTTTGCTGTTAAGCATAAGTTGAACTTACTTGCATGCGTGATTAGCCCCGTTTTTCTAGTAGTGAATTACAAAATGAAAACACGAAGTTTGCGGATATTAATTAATAGTAAACCTATTTGAATGAATGTTTTTAAATAAAGTTAAGATATAAACGAATTTAAACCACTGAATGTTATTTATGAGCTCGCAGATATTTCAGAAATGTAACTAGGCCTATTATACCAGACGGAATTCAGTAAAGCAAATTGCAGTGACATTAAGTTGGCAGATAAACAGTCTTTAACCAAGATTGAGTTTCAACGCCAAAGCCAATTAGGCCAAATATCCGTGCTTGTAATATCCGGATGCAATAATGCATTTCCAAGACAGACAGACAGGCAGTCAACTGCGACCGTTCACTATGCGTATATGCGCTTATGAACTTGTGCTGTGCATTATTTCCTGTTATATAACTGTTCCATCTGTCGCGGTGATAAAGTTCCGTGCCGGTAAGAAATCGATATGTGCGGTGATGTTATGTGCAGGCTACTTTCCGCTGGCGCCGAGCGCCTGCGTCGTCTGGGCAACGATGGACGTGCTTCTATGCACGGCATCCATCTGGCACATGTGCACAATGTCGCTCGACCGCTACTGTACACTGCGCTATCCCATCAGCTACGGACGAAGTCGCACCCGCACCGGCGTCGCGCTGAAGATCGCCTTTGTCTGGGTCATCTCGACGGCCGTCTCTGCGGCGTTGGCTGTCCACGGCTTTGCCGACGTTTCCAACGTCTACGTCGAGCGGCAGTGCGTACCCGCCGTCAAGGACTTCATCCTGTACGGCTCGATACTGGCGTTCTACGTGCCGCTGGCGATCATGGTCATAACGTACGTGATGACGGTGCGGATACTGGCCGAGAACCGACGGACGATGGAGTCGATTGGCCTGCAGTCGAGTGCCAGGGATGGCGCGGAGAGGAAACCAGCCGGCAGTGGCAGCGATTGCATCGCACGGAGACCGAAGTGGGATGGACCGGTGGCGTCGATGATCGGACACACCCCGCGCGGCCCGACTGATGGCCCGCTGACCGGACGATACCGACGCAAATCAGCGACGTTGATCAGCAGCCCAGCGCACGCCGCCAAGCCACCAGCACTGCGACGTAATGCCAGGGTCGATGACCACTGCAACGCCGCGTCGTCACGACGCCGCTACAGTGATGGTAACCTCGGAACGGTGACAGACGGCGGGGGCAGTAACGGCATCATGACAATTTATCATCCATACAGCATCACGCTGTCGCTGCAGCCTTTACCCCGCGACGCCGACCCACAAGCACACAGCCAGCAGGACCACGTCCCTCAGCCTGGATGGGTGACGTCTTCCAGCGACAATGCGGCGTACATTTCACCATCGCCGAGTGACGGTTGCGAACAGCAACTTCACCAGTCGGCAGTTCGTCAGTATCTCGGTAGTTCTTTGCTGAAGCCCGATCGACTCGCGTCCAGCTGCTGTCGCAGTCCGGAACAGGCAGCTAGTGGTTTGTCAAACGTTTTGGCTGATGTGGATAATATCTGCGAGCACCGACGCCGAATGTCCGACGGCGTGCTGTCCGACTGTGGCGTACAAACTGGAACCAAGAACCCGCGCCAAAAACTCGACGGAGGCGCGTGTCGCAGTTCCGTGTGGTCGCTGGCGCATCGTCGGCGACCTACAGACTACGTCGAACTGCGCGACACGATGACAGCAGATCTTAAGCGGACTTGGTGCGTGGCGTCGAGAACTAAACGTTCACCTACCGTAGCACAAACGAGAACTGTTTCGGCTCGTTCGTTTGCGACCGAGTCCAGCAGATTCCAGATTCTCATGTGGGGCAGGACAGCCAGTGCCGCCCCATAGGCACGAGGCCGCAAACCGAGTCCAGCAGTTTTTGCCGCTCTGAACGACAGACGAAATGTGGTCGCTTTAACGGTGGTACTGCTACACCGGAAGTCTCAGACGAAGACTCCGTTCAGGTTTCAGGCGACGTTCTGCGCACGCAGCCGAAGAGAGACTGCCAGCTGAACGCGACAGCGTCTGATAGCCGTAACGACAAGTCCAGATCGGGAGTCGGTAACCGGTTGGCCGGCTGGTCGGCAAGTATACGTACAGCGCTCGGGACTGCTGGCCGGTCAACGGAGCGTGTCTCGTACTGCGATGAAACACCCTGCAGTCGCGCCAGTGGACAGGGGAAGGTTGCTGTGGAGCGTGGACTGGCGGCGGTGAAGTGGTCGCTGTTGATGCAGCGTAGAGGACTTACAGGTGACGCGAGTATGTCGATGAGTTCAGCCAGTGCCAGTCGGTCCGAGGCCGCTGACCACGCGGTCCAGATGTCCACGTACCGGCGCAGCTGCAACTCCATCGCCACGCAGACGTCTCTGGATGTCCTGTCGTGCACTAGCGCAGCGGCCGCCAACCTCAAACACCGCCGCACGATCATCAGCAAGGAACGGCGCGCCTCCAAAGTGCTCGGCATCATCTTCGGCGTCTTTCTGGTGCTCTGGACGCCGTTCTTCGTCGTCAACTTGGTGTCGGTCGTCTGCGACAGCTGTCTGCAAGCGCTCGGTGCTGCCGGCATGTCGTCTCTGGTCTGGCTCGGCTGGGTGTCGTCACTGGCCAATCCGATCGTCTATACCATGTTCAGCACGTCGTTCCGCACCGTCTTCTACCGGATCGTTACGTGCCACGTGTGTGTTGGACGTCGTCGTCGTCGTGGTGTTCAGTCTGGTGGCACCAGCTACCCGCTGTCACGTCAAGTGACGCTCGGTGACGCCGCACTGGTGAACGGGCGTCATCAGGCACAACTGGCACCGGCAGAACTCACCGGACTCATCAGCCGTGGTAGTACAGTCGGGTCCCAGCAGAGGAACACCGGCATCGGTGCCAGCCTCGTGCAATTTCCAGGCCCGTAGCCGACAAAATGTAAATTAATTAGGCCTGCTGTCATGCGACATACGCACTACAAAACGGTATTGCTAGCGTCCGTCCGTCTGGCTGCAACATGGAAACTGACCGCATGGATTCCGAGTTAATTGGTCTTCGCTCCTCGGAGGTCTAAATTCATCCGCGAGTCCTAGGGGAACCTAACTCCCCCAAATATCAGGCGGAATACCTCGCCCGTGGAATAATTCACTTACTCAAGCAACCTATCAAAACGTGACGTCACTCGGGAGCAGGGTTGTAATCTTGTAAACATCTTCAGTGGCAAAAAGGTAGTCCGAGCCACAGCTGTTTAGGACCTAGCAGCTAAGAAGCAGCCAGTGCAACTAAAAACATATTGGATCTCGCCACTGGTGTTGTGGCATGGAGAGGGGGCAACTGCCCCCCCCCAAAAAAATGGCTGTCCGAAATTCGTCCATTTTGGGACAATTTGGGGAAAAATCGCACTTTTGGGCACGCATGAGGTCGAAGGCCTAAAACATTCTGTGCTTCTGGTTGCAACTGGTAAAAAAGTTCAGAAAGGAGTGGATTTTTTTAAAAATTATATTTTTATATCATGACATGTCATGTAATATTACACAACAACTCATAAACGTCGACACACTAAATAGTGCTCATGAGAACCAAAGTAAGAATACTGCAGCATAATAGACTGCATGCAGTTTTTTTTCAGTAAAAATTTGAAAAACCAACTAAAAACTGCAAAAATATTTTTGATCATGCAATAAAATGTTTCGGGGTTACAGGATTTTTTACGTACAGATGGCAACTGGAAGCAGGGATTTTTTTTAAGGCCCAATCACTTCTATTAGAAATTTACAACTATCGGTCGGAATTATATCAGAAATTCAATAATTCTAGCGGTAGATCGGCGATCTTGCTGTTAGCATTGGAAAATTGCTAGAGGTAGATCGGGTAGGCACATTATTAGGTACATGGTAAAACTTATGTTCCTGGTAGTCATAGGACCATGCCACGGCACTGTCACGTATTTAAATCAGGCTTATTCAGTATTATATCAGAGTCCATCTCAAGCCATACCTATCTGTTTCCTTGTAACACAGACTTAAAAATATATTGTTTTTGAATAAATTTGGTAATTGATAACAAAGTGACTGATATTTCAGTCCCAACCACAGTCCTGGTAATGCAATGAAGAAATAAGGCTGCATTCTTACATTAATAACGTGATAAATGCAATTAGATAAAGTGGCGATCTACCACTAGTAATTTTCTGCTCACTAGTGCGAGAAAGCCGATCTACCCCTAGCAGCTAGCACTGACCTCAGAAATTTGCAGTGTCTGTTAGAAAATAGCAACACTTATTTGTTTTAACCCACGACACGTCTGGATCTCGGTCCTGTTTGGCTTGAGAAGATGGACTACACTACAGGATAGCTGAAGTAAGCAGATCAAATTGAACTGAAAGCAATGGTTGAATGGCTGATGAGTCTTGGCTTGTCGACATTTCAATGACTTGACGTTTTGACACAGCAGATTCATTTAAAGTAATGACATTACTTGTCGACACAAAGTGTTTATATATTTTCTTGTCAGTGTACGTTTAACTTGATGCTATCTTTCCATTTTTACTGGCCACTAAAAGCAGATTAGTGCAGTTTTCTACCAGCTATACAAACAAAGTAATGTGGTCCTTTTCTCTAAACAATACAGTACCATTTTAATGCAGCAGGCGAATCTGGAAAAAAGCCTTATTTTAGGAGTATATCAAAAATTGGGAACAAACTTGATCGAGGACGATTTCTGGGGTTTGGCAAAAAAGTTAGTAAACTAAGTTATAGGCGTAGATGTTGACCTACCTCAAGTCGACAATGCGCGTTCTGCATATGCTAATGGATACGTGACTTCTATGCAGGGAATTTTATGCCCCCCAATTGGACTTAGAGTGCCAGGTGGACTCATGTTGGGCTTTGCCCGAAATTTCTAGTACAATCTGTTTTTCATGTCAAACCCTAGCGTCCGCTAAAGCAAAATGTCCAATGTGTATGCAGTACGTGCTTGGTATAGCAGTCATATAGAGTTATACTCCAATAACATACGTCATGACTTGCCAAAAGAAAATGCTCCATTTCTTGTAAATGCTAATTTAATTTTTACGGTCATATTTTATACAAATTTGTCAAAATAAATGCAAAATTCTGTCGAATTTTCCATTCTTTCACGATATTTTTCCTTGTCGTAAATGCACATAACCAGAGTTATGATAATTGAAGTATTTTTTGCAATTTTCCCATAAGCACCATTGTATTTTTTTCGAATTTTACGAATAAATAATAAATTTTAATTTTTAACCCCAAAAAGGCACAACCTTGCTTAAAACTTCATAAAAATAATTCGCTCTTTGACATGTACTATATTTTGCATTTACAACAAGAAAAAATATTGTGAAAAAATAAAAATTTGGTATAATTTGGCATTTATTTTGACAAATTTGTATAAAATATGACCGTAAAAATTAAATTAGCATTTAAAATAGACAATGCATTTTCTTCTGACGAGATATGATGTATGTCATCAGGGTATAACTCTATAGGACCGCTATACCAAGCACGTATGCATTGGACATTTTGCCTTAGATGACACTAGGGTTCGACATGAAAAAAGGATTGTAAAATATAGCTGTCACCAAAATAAATTTCACAAGCATCCTTTTCTAAAGCTCTATACATGTATCTTCAGTGTGGTTGCAACTATTTCTGCCATGGGGAGGGTATCTCCTATATAAGACCCTTTTTCCAGATTTGCCGCTGCACTATTTAAATGGTTTGTTTTTCTCTCATGGTGCTGAAGTACAAACACTGCAAACTATTGATCTATGAAAAAAATTAACAATGCAATGAATATTCATGAAAATACACGATGAAACTACACGGCTGAAGTGCTTGTGATAGAAGTGTATACAAAATGAACCAAACACAACATTAATGTCTAACTATGAAGTGGCAAAAACGAAACACAGTTGTAGAATCATGTGAATCTGTGTCACATTAACCATAAACCTAATGGACAAGAACACATCAGCTAACAAAAATCAATTCCCACAGAATGAATCACGAGTACAGTTCATATGGTGCAAAGCATGATGATGCCACCACTGCCCAATGTTGATTTATTCTGGCCTACACTTTGGGATATTAAGGAAGTTATTATGCAAATAACTATCTTAGGGTTTTTATTCATTACAGCCCGAACAGTGATCACCTAATTCGAGGGGAACATCCCCAATTTTTGCGTTAAAATACATTGCCAGCTCAACATGTCACAAGCTAGATTACACAAACAGAAAACAAAGTAACATAAACACTGCATGGTGTATGCTACGACTGCAGGGCATTCTTGTTACTGATGTTTGAACAGCCCAGAAGATTGAGAAGTAAACTTTGGGGAATTATGGGAGTTAAACTTTTTACGCATGAAAGCAGCTACTGCTTTCAGCGTGTCTTAGCCATCGCAATTCTGTCCGTCCGTCCATCTGTCTGTCTGTCCGTCACACGGGTGGATCAATCAATAACGGTGCAAGACAGGATCATAAAATCTTCACTGTCAGCTGCCTGAAAGACTCTAGTTTCAGGAACCGTAAAACTTTTCCATAAATTCGAAGGGAGTCACCCCGAACAAGGGCACTAAATGAGAGAGGGGTGGGCAAAATTTGTGATTTTGTCCAATAAGTTGCTGTATCTCAGTAACGGTGCGAGATAGGGTCTACGATACTATTAATCACTAATAGGAAGTCGTACACTGGCTCTTGATTGGCGCCAAATTCAATGACCTTGAATGACCTTGAACGCCAAAATAGAGGGTTTTATGGATTTCTTTGGTGATTTTGGACTGCAACACAAGTCTATATCATTCACAAGGTGGCACCACGGAACTATCGTTATGCGCTCCAGACACAGAATTTGGTATTTGTATATTAACTTAGCGTGAACACCCCAAATTTCAGCTAAACTACTGAACTGGAACTGCTATAGGCTTTCGCGCATCTCGTAAGCATTAGCTCAAATTTCTTGTTACTTACATTTATCTGTGGCCTGTCAGCCAATAGCAGCAAAGCATCAACACCTACATCATAAACTAAGCTTAGAATTAATCCAAGCACAGTAACAAAAGATAGAAAAGTTGCACAAACATCACCATCTACTTATAAACTAAAAGTCATTACATAAACCTATGAAAATTACTGCTTTTTTAACAAAAAAGCCCAGCATTATACAGTACACATAGCATGTCAGCTGGATTGAGACAGTCAAAAAACAATTGTCTTATCAGTCACTAGTAATCAGGGAGTCGGTGTCAGTGCATGATAGCATTCAAAGGCTCGGCTTTGATGCTTGAGAAATCCAACCGCTTCTCAATATCTTCATCAATTTCACCAACAACCGCTCTGTATAAATAGTCACAAACAGACAAAGATATTAAAGCACTGCCTGTCAATCAATCAAATGACTGATCCATCGATCAATTAATAAAAACACATTTATACAGCAACATATGCGAAATTTGCGAAATATTGATGACAAAATGTATTAAGCGCATTAGAGATCTTTTTGAGTATGCGTTATATAAATTTACACTTTACTTACTTACTTACTATATGCTCTGAATGAATCAGAGGTGCATAGATATGCACATTTTTGAATTTCAACTGAAAATCCACTTTTCACTAGCTGGCACTGTGCAATAAATTAGGTCAAATAATGTTTGCACAAGTCGTGTTTACAAGAGATGTGTGACGTGTGTGATCTGCTTGGGTTTTTGATATCCAATGACTTCAATCATTAAATCTTTTGAATGGAAAATTGGCATACCACTGAAAAACATTCATGCCGATTTTGAATTCCTATGCCTTTTTGACTTTGAATTAGAATTTCAGAACCTGTACTGGAGAGACAGGCAAGACGAGCAAAACAGTTCATTAGGGTGTTAGGGTGCATGAAAAACTTATAAGAAAAGAAACGCCAAACAAAAACTTACATCAATGTTACCAGGTATGTGAATGTCTAATGATTCAGACTGCACAATGATGCATTAAAAGTGCATAGGGAAGTATTACAAACATTATTATTGCAAAATAACTGAAAGTCAATCGTTGTCACCATTATCACTACATTGCTCTATTTATTAACCTCAATTTACCACACACTTGTCTGATACATATGAAACTGTTAGCTGATTGTTTAGCCATAAGAACAGTTGATAATGTTGTGTTACCAGCATAGCAATAAAGCACAGTGATGAAACAGTGCAGCAAAGAGAATTGCTACAAAGGTTACTGTTTATATTTTTATCTATCTGCTGACAATATGAGAATACCATCATAAGTTTCTGCAAAACTTACACATTGTCTCCTCTTACAATGTACAACCCCAGAACGACTTGCTCAACTCCCTGTCCAGAGCTGTACACCCTCTCAAAACTGTCATCCAATATCAAGTTGATTGTCTGATCAAAACCTTTCAATGTGCCCTGCACACAAATACACAAATGACAAACATGTTCAAATTGTAGTAAATTAAAGCACTGCAAACCAAACATCTAATCAATCAGCATCCCACTCAATACATGATCACTGCTACTGATTACCTCACATGATAGCGTAACAATTTAAAAATAACTATTTAAATTAGCAGACCTTGTTCTTCAATGTGGTATGTGGTATGGCTACTATAGAACTGGTTGTGAAAGGTAACTTAAATGGCCATGTGTGTGTCCATGTTGACTGTTTATTAGTGTTGTTACGGTTTCACATTGGCCTAAGTCGGTCAATTTCGGTTCGATTCTAGGGGAAAAACCGCGGTTTCAGTCGGTTTCGATTTCGGTTTTAGCCAGTGCTGTGAAGGCTTAGACGTCGCAAATGTGATCCACAATAGCAACAGGAAGTACAACAGAAACAGAAGACTAACTAAAATTCGTAACAGGTGC
>Ga0056128_1009284_pt1 | contig 12364 bp, 12 predicted proteins | sample WorMetLIZISLAND2_FD_71113 | JGI IMG/M metagenome (GOLD analysis project Ga0056128, IMG submission 71113) | Marine gutless worms symbiont microbial communities from Max Planck institute for Marine Microbiology, Germany - Olavius geniculatus... ...
ACAACAACATCTGTTGGCCTGACTGTTCGGATCCGTCAGCAATATGTTGCCGATCGACGACCGACCGTCGCCTGCCCCCACTGACCCGATACTGTTGAGGCACAGCTGAGTCTATGTATATGGAAGATGTGTCGTCTTGCTGGTGGTTTCAACTTTAACGCCGCTCGCCGTCTGAACGACGTCTCTGGGGCTCCGACTTTTCGACTTTGGAATTAAACCGCGAAATACATCGTCAACGGCGTGATGTAACCGTCTTCGACTTAATGACTGTAAGACAAAGATAAATAAGATAGTTATTGAAGCGCAAGCGTCAGTCAGCGTTTGAGCATTGAGCAAATCGTGGAGACTGATGACTGATATCATGGCATTGCGTGAACTCGCCGATGCGACATTCCGCTGAGGTTGTTTCGTACTTTTCGACAATGATCGATTTCTAAGTGTCTGCAGGTGACGTAGCCGCGATGTCGCTGGATGACATATATCGGTAAACACGTTGTATTCTGTGCATGCTTTTGCCTGTCTCGCGAGAATGATATGGATAGAGTAGGGACTAGGGATCCGTGGACACTGGAATCAGACGAAAACTGGCCCTGACTAGTGGGAATTAATGGCTTGGAGAATTACTTAATACTTACCTACTAACTGTAGATTAATAACGATTAATGACTGACCATTAAAATATTTTGCAATTTTTTGGGAAATTTAATTTAGCAGTTTTAAACTACCATTATTAAAACTGTGTTTCGTCTTAGATCCTGTCTGCCGTCTTGCTGACATTTTGTACCTTCTAGATTGACTTGCCGAGACTATTTTGATTATTTTCGGTTGTGTTTTGGCTCGGTATCATTATGCAATTCGTGTTGCATCGGACCTTGGTAGCTCTTCGGCTGGTGTGACGAATGATATTTTGTCATTTCTTTTGCACTTGACTTTCTTGCGATTGTGTGTGGTTGCATTAATGTCTTTTCCGTTCTCTGTGCCGTTGTTGTTGCTAAGCTCTGCATTTTGTTGGTCTCTCTCTAAATTGGATGCTGTTGTAGATCACCCCACAGTACACATACTCTGGCTTCGTTTTTTCCATTTCCGTCAACAAACTGGAAAACAGATATTAACACGTTTTTTTCGTAACATTTGTGGTTTTGAAGCCATACATCATCTTTAAACACTGCAGTGTGTATAGGCAGTGGGTATTATTATGCATACCTGTTGTCTGTTCATCCCTGCATCTGTCGATGTGTTTTTTTCTGTACAGTCCATGTATCGTATATTTGATGCGGATTTTTCAGTAATGCGTTTAGGAAAAAAGGATAAAGCGATTAGATTTTTGGGGTCGAAAGCTCAAAGTGCAAGGTTTACGCTGTTTCCGACTTCAATATTAAATGTAATGGCACGTACAGAGCAACACGACTGAGCTGACCGATGAGCGAGCAATAATTCGGTTTAGTTACGTTGCTCTGTACGCGTCTTAAGATACACTTAGGCCTAGTCCAACTTTTTTATGTCATTATTGGAACTGATTAGCACGTCGTCTTTTGGACGATTGCAAGTCGGCTTCCGTGTGCTTGCCATGAGCAGGTGCACTGTGGGGCGAGGAGAGGAAGCGTTTTGCTGGTACTACGGCAGTCAGGCGGCTGTGGAGCCCGGCTTTGCCATGGACAACAGCAGCAATGCGAGCAACACCAGCGGTGGCGGCGGCGGAGGTCCAGGTGGTCTTGGTCGTGTTGCTGATGATGACAGTAACATGTCGGCTGACGGCGACGATCTGTCCAATGATGCTGAAGGCGTCTGGAGCGCAGACATCGAGCAGAGCTTCCAGGAGGCTCTAGCCATCTACCCGCCGTGTGGACGCCGCAAGATCATTCTGTCCGACGAGGGAAAGATGTACGGTATGTGGCGCCAGTCGCTAGTTTGGGCAAAATTGTAAAACCCAGGTTATCTGAAAATAGCCCAACCCGGTGGGTTTGGGGGTTTTATTTGTTTCCTGGTTTTTTAAAGGCCAAACTTGAACCTTAGCTGAAAAGTTTGATGGTTGATTCATCTGAGTTTCACTTGCTCCCCAGAGCATAATTTGCAAACTCATAGGTTTAGATGTTATAAAAATACTTGACCGTGATTAAATATTTCAGTGTTATTACTGGAACAAGAAACTAAAATTCGATTAAGTTTGGCTGGGTTTTCAGGAGGTTTTTAGATGGGTTTACATAGTAAAACCCACCCGTTTTTTGTGTATTAACCCTGAATTTGGATCCGAAGTTTGACGTTGAAGCCGATTACAGCAGCAGTAGTAATATTCGTATGTCCAAATCAAATGCCCAATATTGGTCAATGGTGATGTTTAGTAACTTCAGTATAATTAACAACTAATTCACTTTTGTAGTTGATTAAAACTAAAACATTTAGATGGAGGGATAAATCAGGTCAATTGCAGTCTGTCAGAGTTGCTTTTCGACTGTGATAGTGAACTTAAATGTATAGGTCTGGATGAAGATGCCTGGGTAGAACTCTGAAGACCCGGGTTTTTAGCCGACCGTATTTTAATAACGGTCGAGCTGTTGTCATGGTTGTCATCCGTCTGTCTGTCCGTCACGGATGTACTGTGCCCAAACGGTGCAAGATAAGGCTTAGGTTGCTATTGATCATTAGTAGGAAGTCGCATATTGGCTTTCAAATTACCTGTAAATCATCGACCTTGGATGACCTTGAAGGCCAGTACTGCAACAGGAACTGTATATGCTGTAGCGTGTCTTCCCGAGCAAGGCGTTTTTATTGTGAGAAATATTTGCAAAACATGTGTTCGATATTTTCCTTGTTTATTTACTCTGTAGCTATTTGTATCACCCGGCGAGATAACCGCGTGCATGGAACAGCAGCTATTTATATCGCTTGGCGAAATGACCACCTGTGATGTCTGTTATAGCGTTCATTGTAGCTTTCAAGACAGTGTTCTGTTGACATAGCGTGCATGGAACTGCGTCACCTCTGAGTCTCTGACAAATCGCTTTCTCTCCGTGACTGGAAGTCGGTCGCTGGGCTTCGGACGTAGGCAGTACTGTCAGCTTTTCCTAGGGATAGCTGGACTTCTTGTTTCAAGATATTGCTGGAGGTTAGTTGAAAGTGACTTGAGTGTTTCAGGTATGGCATCCAGCAACCGTGAAAGATTCTAATTTATGAAGTGAATGTAAAAAGATTGTGTGGTAAGTAGTAAAATACAAAGAAAGTGCTGGGAAAATGGTGATTGCTTCGGTAGAGATTTAATTAGTAGACTAGAAGGTGAAAGACTACGTGTTGTGTTGTGTGCGGTTGACAGGTCGTAACGAGTTAATAGCTCGCTACATCAAGCTGAGAACGGGCAAGATGCGTTCTCGCAAGCAGGTCTCAAGTCACATTCAAGTGATGGCTCGACGCAAAGCCAAGGAAATACAGACACAGCTAAAGGTGAATTATATTATGTATTTTTAATTTCTGTATTCGTATCAGCAGTAACAGGATCATTCATGCCTTTGAGTATGATGTCTGCACAGTGAAGTTTACATGCATACATTGTGCTGGAGACAAAAATGCCTTCATTTGTTGACAGAAATGTTGTAGCTCGTAAAGCAAATGTGTCACCAATTATAATATCACTACTGAGTACTGACTATGCTTATTGTCCCACATACTGGTCTGGCTTGCCTATTATTGCGAATGTTCCAGTCACCTAATTTGAGATTTTTTCACACTGATGTAAGCTTGAATTAGGTGTGACAAACGTTTGTTGATGTAAGTCGAAGTCATGAGTGGGAACAAAGTCGGCTTTTGTTATTGAATATTGAGACATCTGTAACAGCAGCAGCAGTAGCTGGTCCAAGCTTTTTGTGACAAACTTTGATGTGATAAATGATGCCTAGCGTCCCCAAAAATGGGACGCCTAGTTTGAAGGCAAACTATAAAATAATTCAGGCACTAATGGGTTAACCATTGGCACAATGCACAGGACCAGGCATCCAAGGACAGAGCTCTGCAAGCTTTGTCGTCAATGTCTTCGGCACAGATAGTCTCGGCGACTGCAGTGCAGCCAGTCCATGGCTCAGCAAACTGCAGTGTTAGATCCGTCCTTCCATCAGTTCTCTATCCACACATGTCCCCACTTGGTGCCACACAGTACCCGGCCACCTACGCCAGTAGCGGGCTTGTTGGCCATCAGTCGTTACAGGTAACTGTTTGGTCATGGGTCATGGAGTCCTAGCATTCTAACACTCTCAGATAGGACTTTTGCATGGCTGCACGCGGTTCTGCATTGGCCTGTTCGTCGTTTACTGTGCCATCCACACGCATTGTATGGCACTCAGTTAATCCGCAAGCTGACGTCTACATGTTAAAACATAATCCAAAAAAATATTTTGCGTTTACTCATTGTCCCCAGAATTACAGAACTTCGTGGATCTGTAGTGAAGATTTTGCTTTGTTATTTGAAATATTTATTGCCTGTTTACTGGGTGGCAATTTCTCTCACATATGACACCAAGTTGCACAGACAATTGAGCATTTTATTATTACGTCCTGAGATATTTTGAAGTGCCATGATGTCCCATGGTCTAAGCCATTTTTCCCCACTTAGATGTTACTTTAGCAAATTTGTTTACTGTTTGCTCTCATTTGTTTCATCAGTGTTTATTCCACTATTATTGGATTTAGTGCTTGTCAAATTAACAGGAAATCTTGTTCAAATCTCAAGTAATTGAATTCTTGGATTATTGAGTTCTTAAGATGACTCCCAGCTTGCAGGCTGCGCTGATAACAGTAGAAGGTGATTCAGTCAATGGTGAGGCTGGTTTACTGTTGAAATTACAGACTCTAATAACAAAACATAGTGGATATGCATGTGGTAATTATTTCTGCATGTGAATGGCTGGATTATGCCGATGCATGGAGTGGAACGCAGAACTAACTGATCAGACAGTCGTGGGTTGTTATTAATTCACCGACTAGACACTTAATCTATGGCGGCGGTGAATTGCTAGTGGACAGTCATCGGGCAAACTGTTACTTTCTGTCTACTTCAGATGGCGCTAGCATTATTTGCAAAAGCATTTATCATTACCATTCCTTCTGTCTGGAAGTCACTGTCATATAACTAAGGATCTGCCAAACTTCTCAGCACTATTAAGCCTACTGGTAGTTTAAATGCTGAACTGTTTGGTATTGCCCTAAATGTGAACACTAAGTCTAGTCTCTGCCATTATGCATTGCACCTGTTGATTCATTCGTGACATATGGCACTGTATGAATGTATTTTGATTGCTTTAGAATGATGGATGCTGTCACCATTTGCTATGTCTTTGTTGGCTTTGATTAACTGCTGTACAGTTGGTTCATGAGTGCCATGATGCCATAATTGAGATTGTTTAATAGCATAGCTTTGTAGTGCAGTGCTGCTTGCAGACTAACTTTGTATAGAAATCATAGATAGAAATATTGGCATGCCAGTGGACAGTGGATTTGTCCAATTGGATTGGATTCTATCTAGTCTATACTGGTTATGATTGAGTGCTGAAAATGCAAAGATAATACCTTTATTGGAATACAACTACAACATCAACAGTGGTATATAACAAATATAATAGATTATCGCATGCAGTAACATTGCCATCAGTCAAACAGTAAGAAACTCAAAACACCAATAAGTGAATGACTGTGGAGGGCACGATGACGAGGTAATGCAAGTTTATGAAGAGGAAAAGGGAGTCATTTGTCCGAAACTGCAAGGCATGTCATCAGGGAGATGGAAATGATGATGTGATGAAAGGATGTGGGGAACAAACAGGTCGGTCAGTCAGTCGGTTGCTTTGTTGACATTTAAGCACAAAACTGGATGTTGTGGTTTGCATGTTGTGGATGGTGGGTGGCTGGTAGGACCAAGGCACTCGTGAGTGGGTAGTCCAGAGCATGGCTGCCATGTCCTCAGCACAGATTGTCTCGGCAACTGCACTGCATCCTAAGATATCAAGGTCCGCCACTGGCCTCGCCAACAGCGTCACCATTTCCGTTCTGCAGTCCACACGTAACAGTCGGCTGCAGGTTAGCTGTCAACGCACCCAGCCCGGCTCACTTCAGTCAACTTGTAAATTTAAGTAGAAGTAGAAAAAGATATGCCAGTCTATTGCTGACGTATTCTGCAGCCATCCACCTGCAGCTGTGGAGCCTTGTCCCTTCCTTTCATCTTTGACCTGAGCTGAAAATTTATGCTGATAAATTCTATATTAGAGAACGTTTATACTAATTTTGCTTTTTTGCCTTTCCAGTTTCATCTTAGAAGGGGCCTATGTGGGACAGAGAGATGGGCAGGTAAGACCTGTATTGTACCCACTAGGACGGCCTCACTAAAAGTATTTACTGACAATAAGATATACTATTTAGTGCATGTGCTTGCTCGGCTAATTGGCTGTGATTAATTCCTTTGGTGACTGTCGTGTAATCTTTCACAACTAAACAGCATGAAACCTTCTGCAGTTCTGTTGCAAGTGATCTCTCACATTAGTTTTTGCGCATTTTGTACAAATGCTATTTTGCCGATACTTTCAGTTTAGTATGTTGCAGTTACGTGTGTGTTCAAGATAGTAGCAGTGGTAAAGTTGTATTTTTTGTTTTATATTTAATTTTGGATTATTTTTAATAGTTTTATTGAGAATAAATTTTAATTTTTTGTTTATTTTAAGATGTAAATATCAATTGTATTGCAGTATTAATTGTTGAAATCTGCTGTTATGTTTTATAGACTTTGTTGAATAATTAACATCGAATACATGACTGTTGTCATGGTGTTTCGTAATCAGTTGATAGTGAAAAAATAATGACTTTTTCTAAATATTTGATATTACTCTGATTGAAAAACTTGAACTGATTTGTTACATTTGTTGCCCATAAGAGAAATATTGTGTATGTATTGCAGTCATGGTCATCCAATGCTGTCAGTCAAGAGTAAGTATATTTAATATTCTGTATTTGCTTGGGGTCATATCGGTCACTTTGTGCTAAATCGATGCAGATGGAATAATCCTTTGATAACATATTGCATTGTTTTGTTTGCTGTTAATCTGTATTAACATTTGCTCCAACTTTTTAGCCAAACTTTGAAATGCTAAGTAAGCAAGTAGTAAGTAACAAACTAAACTCAAAAAAACGTCCAGTACGCAGATAGCTGCTGTGGTACATTGTTGTATTGAGCCGGTTTAATTTGTTCCATTTGTGGTATGGCTTTTTACGTGTGAGAGATAGCATAGCTATAGTGCTTATTAGCTATGGTGATTCTGTCTTGATGTCTTGGCGTCTTGGTGTCTGTCACATCCCGGTACCGTTGCAAGCTGAGATGAGATAGAGACTTCAGGTTTTCACCATATGATAGAAAATTGTCTCTAGTATTTTGTGACAAAATTTCATGTTGTGAAATTAATTTTTAACATATTTATTCAAAAAATTTCAAAAAATTACAATAGTGCCTATGGGAAAAATGAAACAATTATTTAAACAGTCATAACGTTAGCTGTGTATAAGATAGTCTTAATTTTTGGTTCTAGGGTATGGTTTTCGGGGATGGCCAATCAAACAGTGTCATTCAAATTTATCCTGGACTCTCCCTGCTTGCCATGGCAACAAAATTTGGGACAAAATGGGCTATAACTCGGCTTCTGCTAGAGACATTTGCGAGATCTTTGCATCTATTGGGGGTTTTTCGGGGTTGTGCCATCGAATGCTGCCAATGAAATTAGCTGCAAACAGGAACTGCCATGAGCTCTTGCGCATCTCATGAGCATTAGCTCAGATTTCTTGTTAGTTACAGTTAGTTGTTTTACAAAAATATGATCGTGTTATGGTTGAGAACCGGAAAAATGACCCAACGTTTGGCTTTTTGCTTTTCCTGTGTGTAACGAAGTTACTACTGCTGCTGCTGCTGCTGTGTTGTAGCATAAAGCCTGTATACGGCATTTCATCGAGTTGCCTTGGCTCCACAGCAGACAAGTCCAATGCGACAACTGAAATTCACCCGGCGTGGGTTGGTCGAAGCATTGCAGGTCCTCAGCTGAGAATGGTTGAGTTCTCCGCGTTCTTGGAGCAGCAACTTCACCCAGACACTGACTCAGTAATTATTATATTGCTTGCTGCTGGCTTTTTATTAATTAGATTGGCTGCTAGTACTGGCTTGCTCTGTTTTTCTTGTGTATTAAAGTTTAGGACTTGCTCTACTGAAGGTATAAGTTTTGCAGCGATGCATCTACATTCTACGTTCTGTCTGTTTTTTATTCGGACACCAACTTTGTATTGGACTTGTGGTTTTCTGCTACTGGCAACCGGTTTATAGCAGGAATTTTTTTAATTGAAATATGCACTTTGTGTGGAAGGACAACATGCGTGAAAATGTGTCAAATTTGTCTCATTATTTGCTGGACTGTGCAGCTTATGTGCGGCATAAGTGACAAAACAAAATGCAGAAAAACATTGCTGAAAAATATGTAAATACACAGAGGTATTTTTACAATATGATTGCATATGTGCATTATGCGTGTGAAGATATGGCCAGACTGCTAGATGTTTGGCCGAATATTCTTCACAAGTTTGCATGCATGTTTCATTTTGTAGTTGACGTAGTTGACGTGTATTGCACATAGTACAGAACAGCTATGGTTGTTGTTTGTGTCCATGCCTCGCAGTACAACAAGCATCTATTTGTCCACATTGGCAGCAACGTCAGCTATGCAGATCCACAACTGGAGGTTTAATTACATTCTTATTAGAGCTGTCAAATTAACGCATTAATTAACACATTAATGTGTTAAGAAATTAACGCGCGTTAAAAAATTAACGCACATACATCAATTTAGTTTAATTTACTAAATTCTGTGAAGCATAAGTTCCAATATTCTGTTAAGCTGCGGTTATTTGACAATCGAATGAATTCAAGTAGCTAAACTGTAGTTGCCATTCTATCACTACTGTAAATAAATAATTATTACAACAACATTGTAATCGATTTCTATGCTAGTTATGACGTCGGTTATTGTTGATTATATGTTTAACAAGAAACTAGAGCTAATATTTACGAGACGCGTGAAAGCCTGTAGCAGTTGCTGTTCGCAAACTGTCAGTCTATTGCCAGCCATTTCATTGCAGTTTATTCTTAGAGTGTGGCTGCAGCTGAAAATCATGAAAATCAATAAAAAAACCCCTTATTTTGAAAGTTCAGGGTCTTTCAAAGTCGTTGATGTTGATACGACTGGAACGCTCATCACTGGTGCTTGTTGTGATAGGCAGCATGCCCATGCCCATCTGCAACTGTTTTCACTAAAGACTGGCCAGCAACGGTAAAATAACAACTTTTGCAGGGGTACCACTGTACAGCTCTTTGATGCCCTCATGCGCAGGTTTCCTTGAACCTAGAAAGTTGAGACTTGGACCATCGAAATCTACGTTCAATGCTGAAAATTTCATATGCAGCTTCTCCATGTCTTGTCTCAATTGATTTTGGCGCAGTTCACTCTTCAAATGTGTCTCATAGCCGGAAATCACCAAAAAATCCATAAAACCCCCTATTTTGGCGTTCAAGGTCATCCAAGGTCATTGAATTCAGTGGCAGTTGAGAGCCAATGTGAGACTTCCTATTAGTGATTGATAGTAACCTATGCCCAATTTCACCTCGTTATTGAAATACAGCGACCTTATTGGCTAAAACTTGCAAATTTTTCCTATTACCCTTTCATTTAGCACCCTTGTTCAGGGTGACCCTTTCTGAATTTATGAAAAAGCTTTATGGTTCCTGAAACTAGAGTCTTCCAGGCAGCCGACGGTGAAGATTTGTTGATCCTAGCTTGCATTGCTTTTGACTGATCTACCCGTGTGACGGACGGATGGACGAACAGACAGAATTGCGATGGCTGAGATGTGCTGAAGCAGTCTAGCTGCTTTCATGCGTAAAAAATGTTTCTATCTTTTTATGTTCTACAAATGGGGCCCCCAAACGTCGCGGGGCCTAGGGGTAACTTACTCCCCTTTATTCCCTCTCTCGATGAGCCTGGGTGCATTAATAACACGTTAATTATGCGTTAAAAATTAATGCAATGCGTTAGAAATATTGACTCTTTGACAGCTCTGATTCTTATGTCATTCTTACCACTAGTTTGACGTATGTGCATTTATTGGTTACTGTAAGCTATCGTTTTACTTTGAATGACAAACATGCATTGCTGGCAAATTTATGGAAAAGTTGTGAAAGATTAAAGCTTGTCTGGATGGCATTGAATAATGACATATATTGAAGTAAACTTGTTGATTTTTGTAGGCTGTGGATATCCGACAGATAGCTGACAAATTCCCCAACAAACGAGGTGGTTTGAAGGAACTGTATGACAAAGGACCACAGTCATCATTTTTTCTCGTCAAATTTTGGGTAGATATTGTTGCCTTTATTACAGGATTTTTCTTTGAAAACTGTTACTTATTTGTGGCGATATCTGCATTTGGTATCTGTTACTACCAGTAGACTGAGTAAATGTTTGTTGAGTGTTCACCTGCATCTGTTTGACTGTTTCTTCCCAGCAAACTGGCAAAGTCTAGAATTGAGGAAGCTTTAACGACTTAGCTGTATGAAGCTGACAGAGAAACTGGAAAGTGTCAAAGAGTCTCACGCAATGGCAAAAATGATGACGGAGCACTAAGTTGCGGTGTGAAGCATACATTGCTAGATTTCCACTAAACTATTTCCATTGGTGCATCTTGAATCAAAGATGAACTTCTTATATTTTGCGGTCAAACGTTGATAGTCGTCGAGACAAACATTTACATTGCTGTAGCTTTGTGTGTTGTCTGCATAACTCTTGTATCTGTTTATGTTATGAGGGTCGTTTGATAAATAAGTTTACAAATTGGCGCCATTACATTATTTTTAAAATAAGAAAAATGCGAAATATGCATTTTGTTAGGACTTTGATTCTGAACATTCGTGACAATTTTTTGATGCTGACATCGTTATTGTGACGTCATATGTTAATAGAACACAGTCTATTTGAGTATTATTTTCTCCACCAGTAATCTAACGTAACTCACAAGTGACAACCAGCATAAGAGTGAAAAAACGAATAACCTTAATAAGTTAATGTCACTTCTTTAACTGGTAAACATTAATGTTTCATTTTTCAACATATTGTCCATGTTTGTTCAAATATTTGTTTTATCTGTCAACAAGTTTCTGAATGCCCGATGCAAAGAGCAATGTTGGCTGCTGTTTACGCCATTGAAAGAACGACTGATTGCACCTCGGCAATTTCCACCCACCTAACATTTTCTTACACCAGATTTGTACTGTTGGCTTCGTAAAACACTTGTCGCAATTCACTGCATGCATCCCAGAGTGAATATGATTTGTATTAAGTTTTTTTGCCTACAAAAAAAAACAGAATAACAGTACGTTGTTTGGTATGGGACAATTTCAGTGCAAACGTCGCCATATTCAATGTTTATAAATAATGTCACAGTGACGTCATCTTCATAAAACTCACAACTTGTATGCAAAATTAAATTTTCTACAAAACATATTTTTTATTTTTTTATTTTTTAAGAATTACTGAAATAGCGCCGTTTTGTAAACTTATTTGTCAAACGACCCTCGTATGTGAGTAATATTGGTTGTGACAGGCGGACATTAACGTAAGTGTACAGAATGAAGCTGGCAACTTCTATGGTGTTTCGTGCCTGTAAGTATAGTATAAGTATGCATAGTAAAGTAAAACGCTGTGCTTTGCTGCAGTTGATGTTGTGCGTTATTACTGTTGTTAGATCTGTACAACTGAGTATTCAAATTTAGTTGAATAGTGGCTCAAAGGTTACCCTGTTGAGTATTAAATGCATGTGCAAGTTTCGTATTTGGTAGTGATGCATTTTGTGAGTGTGACTTAATGACGTGAATGAAAATGTCTGCAACTTTCCATCTATATTAGCAGCAGATTTTTAGCCATTCATTCAGTCAGTAGTTGAATTTGTCATTACACTGTACACTGTGTCTCAAAAAAACATCCCTGACATTTTTGGCTGTAACTTGAAAAACAGTTATCAGATTTTGATAATTTTTGGTACGAATATTCCTGACACAACTTGCCATCAGATGACCATTCAGTTTTCCTCCTCATCCAGCATTTGTTTCTGCACTACCTGGGGAAAACACAACCAGCAAAATATCACTTTTTTATCCAATGTAATATGATTGCTTAATTATCATAATGCGTAAAAACACATTTTGTTCACATTTCTGACACTTTGGCTGACATTTCATCCAGTTGTCCATTTTTCAACTGCCTGCAGTAAAATTGCTTGAAGTGTTTGCCCACTATGCGAACACAGG
>Ga0056128_1009285_pt1 | contig 12364 bp, 8 predicted proteins | sample WorMetLIZISLAND2_FD_71113 | JGI IMG/M metagenome (GOLD analysis project Ga0056128, IMG submission 71113) | Marine gutless worms symbiont microbial communities from Max Planck institute for Marine Microbiology, Germany - Olavius geniculatus... ...
ACGAGACGCGCGAAAGCCTATAGCAGTTCCAGTTCAGTAGTTTAGCTGAAAATTGGGGTGTTCACGCTAAGTTAATATACAAATACCAAATTCTCTATCTGGATCGCATAAAGATAGTAGCGTGGCGATACCTTGTGAATGATATAGACTTGTGTCGCAGCCCGAAATCGCCAAAAAATCCATAAACCCCCTATTTTGGAGTTCAGGTTATTCAAGGTCATTGAATTTGGCGCCAATTGAAAGCCAGTGTACGACTTTCCATTAGTGATTAATAGTAACCTAGGCCCTATCTCGCACCATTACTGAGATACAGCGACTTATTGGCCAAAAATCGCAAATTTTGCCTACCCCCCTCTCATTTAGCGCCCTCGTTCGGGGTGACTCCCTTCGAATTTATGAAAAAGCTTTAAGGTTCCTGAAACTAGATTCTTCCCGGCAACCGAAGGTGAAGATTTGGTGATTCTAGCCTGCACCGTTTTTGACTGATCCACCCGTGTGACAGACAGACGGACAGAATTGCGATGGCTAAGACACGCTGTTCGCGCGTAAAAAACTTATTTGCTCACTTTGTTGTCATAACACAGCGGATCGATCATTGAAGACAATAGCCTACCAGAACACGGGAGGTGTAAGCGCTATTGATAGCAATACTGCGTACGATGAGCTGCGCAACGTTTGCAGGTAGATCCATGATACGAGGCGTGACGGTATGCAGCTTGCCTATCAACATCCATTCAGCACAAACACTCTTATTATTACAGCGCTACTAATTGACTGGCGCGCGCTTGGCGCTAAGCTATCCTAAAAATCAGGCAAGTGTAATTGCAATACAGCGTATGTGTGTGTTCCTGTCCACGGACACGGCAATGTAATTGGGTCGATTAAAAAACTGGCACAGCGACAGCAGCAGCAGCAACAGCAGCACTGCTCCATGGATCGAGTCAGTGCTGCTGCTGCTGCGTGGTGGTGGGAAATCTCAGCGTCACATGGCAGGGTGGTACAGACTGCTGCTTGTTGCATCGTCTGCCGCTTTCTCTGTGCGTCACCAGTACCAGTGTATGGTTTAACGATGCATAGACCTATACCGCGACGCACGACACACTGCCCATGGTTGACATTACAAGGAGACATAGGCCACTGCAATAGGCTACTGCAAGCAGCATGAAGCCGAATGCGGCATGTGTGGTCACTGTGGTGTACATAGGCTTAATAGTGGCGATGACAGACATATGGACTATCGTATCAGCTATAGAGACGAGTTCGAGTACATGCAGTTTTGTAGTGCTGCGATGCCAGCAATATCTAATACAGGCACAACGATCAAGAACAATAAAATCCCCCACAATTAAAGGCAGCCAAGGCAAACTTGTATAGGACAGGCGTTGCTGCAGCTGCATACTATCATTGACCTTGAATGACCTTGAAGGGTCATATCGCACTATGATGTGCCAATCGTGCGGTATTGTGGCTATACGGTAAGTTGCAATAACCATCATGACATGTGCAAAGCGTGCCAGTCTCCTAAGTTAAGAACTTGTGTAAGATTTTATTCCTCTGTCTGTCAAGCAGAGACATTTTAGTTGTCACATTAATTTTAATAGAGTATCAGTATAACTATCATTTAAAGCAAAATTGGACAACATGTGATGTTGATGTACATACATCTATAAAAACATGTTGACATGCATGTTATTATTTCGATTTAAACAAAAAGAAAATTTTATCCCATGTCTAGAAAAATTATTAATAATGATAAAGATAACAATATAAAGCATTTATACGAAACGAACTACTTGCTGTCAATAAGACCTGCAATATAGCTTTGTACAACAGTCATTCGGTTAGTCGTGAGCGTTCCTGTTTTGTCGGAACAGATTGCCGTTGCGTTGCCCATTGTTTCACAGGCGTCGAGATGTCGCACTAGATTGTTATCATGCATCATTTTCTACAATAAACAGCAATACAACTATACAATTCTACTGCAAAAGTATTCAAGACTGAACTGCCCCTCCGCAGTTAATGTTAGTCAAGCCCCTCCACCCACTTTTCCTCATCATTCTGTATCCATATAATGTTCGTAACACACCGACACTGATGCTAATCATGTTAAAGTTTAAAAGCCGGTCGATGCACATCAACGGCCCATAATGACAGTGTGTACCAATGCCATTACCATTAGAAATGCTGCATGTAAACACGGGCGTGCGCTCTGCTTTCACCAGATGCATTCTACGACGCTAAAAACGCGTCAAATTGGATTTCGACTACGGCTCTGCCTATATCCTCACTCCCTCAAGTCGTTCAGTCCCAACAGATTTTTCATGCCGCACAACAAAAAAGCTAAGCCTAAAATATAAAAAAAAAACTTAGAATAATACTTGATATTCGGCATAAATCACGAAATATGATGTGTATCTAGGCCTAAATAAGCCACATTAGATAACAAGAAATCTGAGCTAATGCTCATGAGACGCGCGAGAGCCTACAGCAGTTCCTGTTCGCAGGTAATCTTGGTCTATCTCCATCCATTTCGTTGCAATTCACTTTTTTGCAGCCAAAAATCGCCAAAAATCACTAAAACCCCTTATTTTTAGGGTTCAAGGTCAATCAAGGTCATCAATGTTGACAATCCTTAGAAGACAGTCGCCAGTGCTTGTTATGTTAAGCAGCATGTCTGCGCCTATCTACAACCATTTTCATGTTAGACAAGCCAGCAGCGGATAAATAACCACTTTTTAAGAGAGGAACCTCTATTTGACACCCCCGTGCGCAGGCCTCCTTGAACCTAGAGGGTCCGGGCTTAAATTGCTAAAATCTACATTCAATGCTGAAAATTTCACATTGCAGGTTGTCTTGGTCTATCTTCAGCCATTTTAACGCAATTCACTCTTGAAATGCGTGTCGCAGCCTGAAATCGCGAAAAATTCACTAAAACCCCCTATTTGGGAGGTTCAAGGTCATTCAAAGTCATCGATGTTGACATTTCTAAAAAGCTCGTCGCCAGTGCTTGTTACGATAAGCAGCATGTCTGTGCCTATCTGCAACAATTTTCATGTTAGACGAGCCAATATCGGTAAAATAACGCCTTTTAAGGGGGGAGGGGTGCCCCTCTTTCGCCCCTTTGTTTGTAAGGACCCCTTTTATTCACCGGCATGAAATTTTGTCACGAAATACCAGAGACTCTAGGCTATCATATAATGATAACCCAAACTCTCTATCTTACCTGGTCTTCGAACGATACCGGGACGTGTCGGACACCAAGACGGACAGACGAACGGACAGAATTACCGTAGCTAATACGCGCTATAGCTATGCTAGCTCCCGCGCGTAGAAACGTTTTACATCGCATTCAGTGAATGTAAAAGCACCGATGTAGCTCAAAGGCAAGGCCGCTCTAGTTAGTTAACCAAAAATGCATGCTGTTAAAATTAATCAAGTGTATAGTATCAATGAGATTAATTAGAAAAGTATAGGCCCCTACTCTCTCGAATGCCACGGTCTGTCTAGCACATGCTAAAACCTTATAAAAACGACGCAGGCTAAGATCACCAAATTCACTGTCGGTTCCAGTCATGTATTTTAAATTTTTAATCACTTCAATAAACTACCGCCATTCCACACTATAACAGCCACTGAGCCATGTAGGCCTGTAACTGTATATAGCAAAAACTGCTTAAAGGTGCGTTCTCACTGCGCACGTCAAGCGCGTTAACTCAACGGGATTTCCAATAGAAGCAAGAAGCGCGACGCGCGTTACTCGGTGTGACTTGCAGTGAGAATGCACCTTAAGGAGGACTTACCCTAACAGAGTAAGCGAGTGCGAGTGTTACGGCGAGCGGCAAACCCTCGGGTACAGCGACGACTAGCACAGTGACGCCAATGATGAAGAACCGTACATAATGATGCATGTATCCGAGCGTCCATGGACGTTGTAAGACGACAAATTCTTGTATTGTGAACCGGACCATTAGCATTACCACAGTCACAACCGCTACCACTGTGCCTGCAGCCATAACAAGCATCACTGCAACATTATGCGGCCGTCCTAATAAGCCATATTACAGACCTCGCCACACAAACTCCTAACTCGATAATAAAAGCGTAGAAAAAATACAATTGGTGTCAATGTTTCCAAGGACAGGAACGACAGATGTACCAATTTCCAGCCTAAAATGTCAAAAGTCAAAAATAACGCATATTTTGCTTAATTGTTTACTTATACGGCTAGCGGTATCTCCGGCTCACTCGCGCCAGCGCCTTCACCCACTGCACACTGCACACTGAGCACAGTGCAGTGCTATAGGCGGACGACCGCATATCATGTCGGTACTGCGCCAAAATATTTGCTTGTTTAATCGAGATCTGGATAATCCAATTGCTTGCTTTGTTTCCAGCTGCACACATTTTGAACATTTATTCATACCTACCGAACTGGCATGTTAACAGACAAGGAAAACAAGGCGAAAACATGTCGTCTTTGACACACTTAAGAAGTTACGGTTAAAAAGCGTGCATCTCAATCACCTGCATATCCGATCTGAATGGCCAACTTGGTCAACTTGGCCTGCAACACGGACTTCTCTTTATGAGCAACCGCGGCATTTGCCTGCGCTGTTGGCGAGTTTGCATCATCAGGCTACACAAAACGCATCTATTAATTACACGGTGCAACGGTACGTTGAAACAAGTAGGCCTAGATCTATAGACCCAGGCTACACTTGAAAGCAGACATTTGTTTTGGGAACAATATACACTGTATTTAGCGTGCACCAGGGGATGCTTTAAAGCATTTTCAGCACCCGATACGATAATTTGCCATTTGCAACTAATATGCGATATATTACACAATTTTATCATATAAAATAAAATAATTACACAACCACTCGTATTTAACAAACGACGATAGAAGTGATAATAGTAACTATTGCAAATTGGAAATGATATAAGTTAACAAGTATGTTCACGCTTCTGCTGGGACAGTGCGCTAAGCAACAGCCAATATTTATTGAATGCATTTACTGCAACAATTCAACCAATGCAATACAAAACAACAGTGAGAATAATAGCCTATTACAAAGCGACGTAACTGAACTGAACTGGCATGGTTTAGTTTTTGACGAACTGACCAATGGGCAAGCAGTAATGCATTACAGTAGGCACCGTCTAACGACGTCGGTGGCTTAAGTGACTACGCTCACGTGCGCGTCAACCAATGACCAATAGGCTCGCCCTGCTCGCAGACTGGTCAGTTTGTCAAAAACTAAACCGTGTCAGCTCAGTTACGTCGCTCTGTAGGCACACTTGAAAGCCGTCGCACCTGGTAGCGAGGACTGTCGGACTTCTGGAGGTTGGAGCTGATCGTGTGGTCACTGGCATTACTGTACATCTTGCTGTCTTCTACCGCTGCAACATGACAACAGTAATGATACTCCGTTGTGTTCGTCAGGTGAGGGTATGACAGCTATAAACGCTTTCACTTCAACTCTCAATGTAGTCACAACTAAGCCTACATCTACCATTGCTCTTTCATCTTTTTGTTCCTGCATTTTCATGTTCCTCAGCTAAGGGCTAGTGGTATAATGAGTGAAGCGCGAAAAGGCGCCGTCTCCATTTTTTTCCACGGTACGCAACGTACTTCACTAATTTGCTCAAATCCACGTAAAGAGAAGGCTTAAAATAGTTCTGTAGTTGAAACAAATTACAAGATAAATCTAAAACTCATTGTCATATAACTGCAGATTTGCCAAACCTGTCAAGTCAGCACTTTTAAGCGTAGTCCAAAACCGAATTGTTTGACACTGCATACTTTAAAAGGTTGAGAATTCGTAACTTACCATACGTTACAAATCACCAATTTAATCACATTTGTAAAATTTGCTTAAATTGGTTCTCGTACATCCCCATAACCAAAACTTTTTAAAACTTTTAAACACTGGTACGTTTTAACAACTTTTTAATTCGCAAAATTAAAATTATCAACCTTCAAACTTAGCCTAGTTTGGGCAGTATGAGAGAACGTACGTGGCTGCAGTGAGTCCTTCGCGTCTTCTTCAGCGGCGCCGAGCAACGACAAAATGATGCCCGTTTGCGAGTAAATTCCAACAGCAGTGACAACCATTTTCCCACTTCCTTCCATAACGTGCGTCCCTATAACAAGCCGAATACCGCACAGAGTTAGTTGCAGTTTCGCAACATTAGCTCTTCGTATTCTGTTCGCAGTCCTTGTAATCACTGGCGTCCCATCAGGTAGCAGTGAGCAATTAAATATTCCATTTTATCTTGTCGAAAAAAATTCCTCAGTAAGTAAAAAGGCCTAAGTCTATTATTTTAGTAACAGCAGAATACCGTTAGTTATCACAGCCACTACACTATTGCACGCATTTTGTTCTAAACAAAATGAATAAACTAGAACTGAAACAAAAACCTCGATCTAGAAGTAACAGTGCCATCTATGGGTGAAAAAAGTAAAGAAAAGCAGCAAGATAATGATGATGATGATAAAGGACGAATTAACTTTAGCGTGGCGTTAAGTCCTAAGACTACAAGGATACGTAACAATAAGCCTAAACAGTAAAGTCACGTAATAGTAGTCAGTGCAATGAGACGTTCTTAGTCACAGCTCTAAGACCGGACAAAAAATTCGGTTTTCAGTCTGCTGCGGAAAACTTGCAACGACGGCGGTGACCGGACTGACTCCGGCAAGCTGTTCCAGACCGATGCAGCAGTCGCTGGAAAGGTGCTGTCGCCAATCTTAGAACGCACAGTGCGTGGAACGACTAGCGCTGATGTAATCGAAGAGCGCAGTCGTCGACGTGCGTTGAGGTGTGACACGCGCTGAAGATCTGATGCCAGGTAGCCAGATGCAGAGCCGTGGAGGCAGCGATACACCAGCACTGCCAACCGGAACGAAATACGTTCTAACATCCGAAGCCAGTGTACTGTAATCTGCGCAGTAACAGGGTCCTGACGACAAGCTTTGTAGATCAGTCGTGCAGCGGCGTTCTGCACAGACTGAAGCCTGTCCATAAGTTGCTTCGGAAGGCCGGCAAGAGTTGCGGAGCCGTAGTCAAGCCTGGAAAACACCAGCGCCACGACGAGCGACAGCATCACATCGTTTGACACAAATCGACGTATGCTTCGTAGTTGTCGAAAGAGAAAAGCAAGAGAAAAGCTTAGCTAGTGGACATGATCTCAGGGAATGTAGATTCTATTAGTGCTTGAGGAACTGGGGCATAATGTCGACAACAATTACCTGACAGTAGAACGGGATCGTGCTGCTCGTTCTTGCGTACGTGATCGCTCTCCCCTGTCAGAGAACTTTCATCCACCTTGAGATCGTTCGACTGAATTATCACTCCATCCGCCGGCAGCAGATCACCTACATCCATTAGCAGCGCCAATTATTAGGCGAAACCGCTTGTCGTGGACCTCGCAAAAGAATCCGCCTATTACTACACATTTTCCGCAGCGTGGTCTGTCTGTCGTCTGTCGTCTGTCACATTTGTGCACCCTGCTTAAACCGGTGGACAAATTTAGATGTTATTTGGCACGTACACCGTCCTGTGGTTATGACTGTATTATAAAATAGGGGTTCCTGCCCTAAGAAAAGAGATTTGGAGGTCCAGTGCCATCCAAAACATGCAATTGCAAATTGCATGTTGCCATCTGGCAAACAAATATAAGCAGTTGCATATAAAACTAACAACCATTTCGCTTTTTATCAAACTACTTTGGAGTTTGGAATTGTTAACATAATCGTACAAACAATAGTGACGTTTACTTGTGTATAATCACGTTTATTTCGCGTTCGCGCTCGGAACTGCCCATCTGCAGTACTATGTCTGCAGTGGCCTATAACGAATTGATAACTCCATGGGCAGAGTCAAACGGAAAAAGTGACAACCAATTAAAGATGGTCGTGAAAAAAATGTGTGAAACCACTGTCTGGACTCTGGGGTACAAAAGTTCGTTTAACACTCACTTATCCCATTTCAGACCGTGGTTTGACATAGGCCTACAGGCTATCCACATCAACACGCTCATAATAAACTGATAGTGATTATAGCAATAAAACAAGAGATACCCTACTTAAGCTTCGATGTTTCAAATAAAATTTCCAACACTGCATTGATTCAATACAATAAATGTCCTCCGGTCAAGTAACGCACGTCACAGCGGTATTCCGGCGGCTAAAACGCATAAAATATGGCTGTAGTGGGGATGCCTATAGGGAAAGTCAATGACGACGACGATAACGAGTGCTGAACATGCAAGCAATAAGCGCATAATTACTTCAAACTCTAACACAATCTGCTGACCACTAAGTTGAGTTGATACACTGCCAATGAGCTCTAAGCGTATATGGTTGTAAGATCACATCAAAAATCTTATGAATCAATTACACAAATTGTTCGTTAAAATACCCTACTATGAAAAATAAAAGAATAATGTCGGTCCAGTGTCAGTCACATACTATGCGGCCCAGCAACAACACGTAGTCAGACCGCTACGAAGATTATAATAAGCTGGTCCTATATAAAAAAACAAATAACTGTGACGAATTACATAATACAAAACAAAACAATACAATATATAAATGCACCGGTATAACATGAAAACATAAACACTTAGGGCCTACTTATTTTAAATTTCGACTAAAAGTCCATTTTATATTGTCACCGCATGAGCAATGTTTATGCGACATTTGCTTATTTTCTTCAAGTTTTGACGTCGAGTAACTTTAAACTTAAAATTGGCACACTGGTTATTCCTGTTTACCTTGTAGAACCTGCACACCAATTTTGGATTTTGTGCTCGTTTTTGCTTTTGAGTCAGAAGCGCGCACGGGCCAAACGGACAAGCGGACGGACGTGCAAAACCCGTAATGCAGCCTATTAGAACGGCCGCATAAAATGTTTCTATGCTTGCAAGCCTCGGTGTCGTCGCGCATAGACAGTGCAATCGAGTGTCGAGACAAATTTGGCATTTGCTTAGCAGCCAGCGAATTTATCAGTAATAAATAATTAAGTAAAACGTGAATTTGTATAGCACATCAACGCCAGAAATGCCTTTAATGCGCTGCTAACATTGGGACTGTAAAAAATGTCTTATGTAATCGTTCATAGAGAGAGATGATGTAAACATGATCCCGCAGATGTCCCGGTAGCGAGTGCCATGTCATCGGGCGGGTGACAGAAAAATCCGACGTCCGTAAGAACTAAGAACTCAGCTCAATTGGCAGAATGGCACTAAAAAACTTAAACGGTGCAGATTTTTTATGGTAAAACCACAGAAAAGATATGGAGCGTTAGCTGCTATAGAAATCACAGATAGTTACCTCTCACCCGACACAAAGTAAATGCGCCCTGCTTTATCCACAGTAGCTACTCAATTTATTCACCTCAGAAGAATGGAAAGCTGAGTTGACGTCAGTATTGGTTAATCTGTCCGCAGATAGTCATCTATCCAAGTAATAACCACTTGATAGCGTCCCGACCGGAAGTGGAACCAACGACCTCGCCATCGTAAGTCTAACGTACCGTCGCCAAGCCAAGCCACCAAAAGTACGGTAAGCGAGGTTTGCGCTGTCACGTACCGTACTTGATCTGGCAGATGTCGCCGACGACGATGTCACCGACTGGTATCTGGACGAGTTCTCCGGCGCGGATCGTCGCAAAGCGGTGTTCGTGCTCGATGCGGCTCTGAAGTCCGCGGAACTGCTTCTCCTTCTGCCAGTCATTGAACGCCGTGACCAACACAACCACCAGCACCGCCACCAGGATAGCCACGCCTTCGATCCAGCTTGCCTCGGACTCAGTTTCATCCGACGGACCGCCAGCGTCCGTAGCAGCTATACATGACATCCAACTCGCTCTTTAATAATTGGCTAGCGACTGCTATCATATCTCAAAATCATAACATTACGGCGAAACAGATTATAGCGGTGTAAGTGCAACAAGCACTGCGAGAACACGTAACAAAAGATGGTTGAAAACACAAAAACTAAACAATAAAAACTGAAAATAAAACAATAAAACAAAAAGCAGATAATCCGGATAGTCACGTGTCCAAAGACAAAAGGAAAGAAATGTTTTCAAGTTATGCCAAAAGGTTAAAAAAATGTTGCAGTTGTGATGTTGCCTAGCAGTGCTTTCCAGATCCCGACGGCAGCAAACAACTCTTGTAGTCAGACGCCGTGTCTGTGGCTGTCTGCGTCTGTTCACGCGTCTGTAGGATGTCCGATTGTCCAGATTATCGACAGCAGTTGTGGACGGCAGCGTTGCCAGCTTGCGTACCGGCTTGTTGCGTACAGCAGTCGCCAGCAGCGTCGCATACCGGCCTGTCAATCAGTTGATGAACCTATGGATGAATTTATTAACGTAACCTGTCGGAATCAATTAACTTCCACCGCTGTCACCAGCATTTTTAAAGTTAGTACTGACTGTTTCTAAGTCATTCGTACTGTTTTATATATTTTATGCTTTCCCCTTTGTGCTGTCATATGCCTGATTTGTATGTACTGTGATGCCTATAAGTGCTCATGGCCTTGGCATTGTACTTGGTTTCCAAGTTTCAGATAAATCAAAAGCTGCAGAGACGTGAACGTTGACACAAGCAGACAGAAATGAACCTAAGCTCAAAGCGTTTAAAATGTGAATGAAATGGACAAAGATGGAAAGATCAGCTGGAAAGACAAGACCAAGACTAACTAGGGAATTTTATACGTGGTTCAATAGCACAAGAAGATAATGAGAAAGTATCATAAAGGCAATTAGATGAGGCACACGTTACAGCATAGCAAGCCGGCAAAACGCTGGGTGATAAGCATATATCAAAAAGAATGCGATGTAAGACAAAAAACGAAGAAAAATTCGGCCGTTTAACGACTATTTTAACATAAGTACAAAAAAACCCAAAACGGCCGGAGATTTTCGAACGTTTGAAGATTAGTAAACAGCAACCTAAAAGCAAAAAATGTAGATAGATTAATAGATAGATGTGCTGCATCTGAGCATAAACTACGTCAGCCGACACCATTCGGCTATATTCCGATAAGAGTTCGTACCGAGACATCGATAAGAAAATATTAACTGGCATCGCAGGCATGGGGCATGGGCATTCGGAACACTGCCCCTGAAAAGAATCCTGCTTCAACGGAACAAACTACACCACATTAATCTTATACACACAGAAGGGAGTGATGATGATATTGTGCGCGGAATTGTGGTATTATAAAATATAAATGTACAAAACATTAGTTTATACACTTGTTAACGGCAACATTTAAGGACTTGCACATCGAAAACAGCAAAAATTACAAAAGGTGATATTGCCCGCATACACTGACTGCGTGTCAATGTGCTGCTGAATAATATCACCTTTTGTAATTTTTGCTGTTTTCGATGTGCAAGTCCTTAAATGTTGCCGTTAACGAGTGTATAAACTAATGTTTTGTACATTTATATTTGATGTTTTATTACTAAAATACTGTTTTCCTACTGGTGATCAGTTATAAAGATACTGCGCTTCAGATTTTTTCTTACAGTAGCCAAGCCGATTACAACTGTTAGGGAGTTATAGCCAATTTTTGTCCCAAATTTCGTTGCCATGGCAACGGGGGTCTTTGGGCGAAAATGCAATTGGCAGCATTCCATGGCCCATCTCCGACCCCCCCTATAGGCCTAGGCGCAAAAATCTCGCAAAAATCTCTTACGCAAGCCGAATTATAGCCAATTTTGTCCCCAATTTCGTTGTCATGGCAACGGAGGTCGGTTGGAGAAAAATGCGATTGGCTGCATTCGATGGCCCATTCCCGAAAACCCCATATAGGCGCAAAAATCTCTTACGCAAGCTGAGTTATAGCCCATTTTGTCCTGAATTTCGTTGCCATGGCAACGGGGGTCGATTGGGGAAAAATGCGATTGGCAGCATTCGATGGCTCATCCCCAAAAACCCCCTATAGGCGCAAAAATCTAGTAAAAATCTCCTACACAAGCCGAGTTATAGCCCATTTTGTCCCAAATTTTGTTGCCATGGCAACGGGGGTCGGTCGGGAAAAAATGCGATTGGCAGCTTTCGATGGCCCATCCTTGAAAACCCCCCTATAGGTGCAAAAATCTCGCGAAAATTTCTTACGCAAGCCGAGTTATAGCCAATTTTGTCCCAAATTTCGTTGCCATGGCAACCAGGGAGGGTCCGGGGTAAAATTAGATGACACCGTTAGATTCGCCATCCCCGAAAACCATACCTAGAACCAAAAATTATGACTCTATCTTATACACAGCCAAAGTTATGACCGTTTAAAGAATTGCTTAATTTTCCCCATAGGCGCCATTGTAATTTTTTCGATTTTTGCGAATAAATA
>Ga0056128_1009286_pt1 | contig 12363 bp, 5 predicted proteins | sample WorMetLIZISLAND2_FD_71113 | JGI IMG/M metagenome (GOLD analysis project Ga0056128, IMG submission 71113) | Marine gutless worms symbiont microbial communities from Max Planck institute for Marine Microbiology, Germany - Olavius geniculatus... ...
GATATCTTTATTTCGCCTCAAGGGCAGCCACAAACACAATTAAAACTGTAACAAGACAAGCACACACACAAAGAGAAACAGATTTTAAAAAATAAAAGAACCGTAAAATGCAACCAAACAGACAGACACACACGCACACACCTACACATAATGCAAATGACACCGCCGACCATTGTGTGGCTCTGCATGGCAACGGTTACCAAGGAAGCAGCAGCAGCAGCACGAATGTGCTACGGGGCGGGACGTGGGAACGCCATCCTCCAGTTTTTTCCAGAAAGGAGACGCGACCCCGCTATTTTGCTAAAAAATTATGTAAAAAGAAGGCTCACAGTTTCATCTGCCAGTTATGACGGTAGAGTTGTGTAGCCTTTATGACATTTTTATTGTAGGCATATAAATGTTTTCAACTTCTCTGTAGACCTAATTGTTTGCACTTTCATGTTATTAAAAGAGTTTCTATAGCTGAACGAATCATACATATTCAATACGTTCAATGTATCATAATGATTTTATTGCACATGGCCTCTACGTATTAGCCTACATATTATGCAAAATTCGATCATTGCGTTTCTGGCGTCCCCCAGTTTAAATTACTGCATCCCAGAAGCTGCTTTTAGTGTCGGTCAGTCGTCGCTAAGTCGTTTGTCTCCGGTCTTCTGTCGTGTCCTGTCTCTACTGCAGACCTCAGATAAGACAGTTCCTTCCGGCGATAAATCTTATAAAGAAAGCAGTCGGGAAAAACTGGACTCCGCTGCTTCGACTAGCAAAGCTCGCCGCTTAATGAAGGATCAAAACGTCGTCCTTCCTTTTAGTTCTCGTTAGTCATTCTTTTTTAGTTACCATACGTTTTTGTCTCTTGCCTCAGGCTTCTATCCCCTTTTTGCTATAGGTCTCGTCTGTTTCTGGTAGACTTTCTGGGTATTCAGATTTTATACACCGCAGCATTTGCTTCTCATTTTTTGCCGACCGTTAAAGTACGATGTGTCGTCTGTCGTTTGTCGTCGTCGTAGTCGTCTGCAACGCATATATTGTGGCTAAATCTTAGTTCTTTCCAGAAAACTTATTACATGGTTAGTTTAATTAACCCTCTGTAACTCTCTTCGCACGAAAAACTTCAGCGATACATTGCAAGAAGAACATTTTTGAATTTGATGTTGAACAAAGGCAGGGTAGGAAAAATGTGCGTTTTTAACCGATAAGTCGCCGTATCTCAGAAACGGTGAGAGATAAGGCCACGGTTGCTGGCGATCACTAATAGAAAGTCGCATAAGTCTTTTCAGATGACACGAAAACGATCGAGCTTAGATGACCTTGAAGGGTCATTATGCATTTTGTTATGCGGCAATCGTACTGTGACTAAACGGTACGTCGTAGGGGGTCAGCGATGGTACCGTTAGTTACGGCGATGAGTATCTATAGACTGCCAATAGTAACCATGTCTATGCAGCGGTTTGGCCGCAATTTTGTATGCAAAGTTGCTGCCTGCAGCCATTACCCACATGCGCCGAATTACGGTATCGTATTTATTCTGGCGTTGATTGTAGCGTTCGATATAACAGCGTCACCACACGTAACGTGTATGGGACTGTACTCACGCTGAGAAATCGCTTTCTTTCCGCGACCGGAAATCGGACGCTGGCCTTCGGATATAGGAGGTACGGTCGGTCCACCCTAGCGACAGCTGAGCTTTTTGTCTTGTTTTAGTTTGTTCAAGTAGTTATTTTGTAGTTTTTTTTTGTTCTGCAAACTAGATTAAAGCTGCCAATTTCCGAGTGCCGATATCATATTGTTTTACGCGCGAAAGCAGCTACTGCTTTCAGCGCGTCTTAGCCATCGCAATTCTGTCTGTCTGTCTGTCTGTCCGTCCGTCTAGTTTCAGGAACCGTGAAGCTTTTCCTTAAATTCGAAGGGGGTCACCCGAACTAGGGCGCTAAATGAGAGGGGTGGGCAAAATTTGCGATTTTTGGCCAGTAAGTCGCTGTATCTCAGTAACGGTGCGAGATAGGGTCTAGGTTACTATTAATCACCAATAGAAAGTCGTACACTGGCTTTCGATTGGCGCCGAATTCAATGACCTTGAATGATCTTGAACGCCAAAATAAGGGGTTTTATGGATTTTTTTGGCGATTTCGGGCTGCGACACAAGTCTACATCATTTACAAGGTGGCGCCACGGAACTACTGTTATGCGATCCAGATAGAGAATTTGGTGTTTGTATATTAACTTAGCGTGAACACCCCAATTTTCAGCTAAACTGCTGAACCTTAACTGCTATAGGCTTTCGCGCGTCTCGTGAGCATTAGCTCAAATTTCTTGTACATAATATTATATCACGGCACAATTCAGGTTTTGTTAATAGTGCAGTCATGATGGGAGTAGTGGTGGAACTACATTCATTTAATGTTTACTCACTGCCATCACTATGCTGAGCCTCGTATATCGTCTGATCGATCTTTCTTCCCCTCCCAGAGCTTTAGGGAACTGAATAAAACGCCACAAAGCATCATTCAAAGCTCGGTACGTGGCCTTTTGGTTCTGTGCTGCATTTATCATACACGAAGCCCAGCTGTCGCTAGGATAGCCGACCGTATTGGTTGTCAGTAACCTTCAAGCTTATCCAATGTCGATGACTTTCATGTCATTTGAAAGCCAGTATGCGACTCCCTATTAGTGACCAATAGCAACCGAGACCCTATCTTGCACCGTTTAGCCACAATACATCCGTGACAGACAGACAGATAGACAGACAAACGGACGGACGGACGACAACCATGACAACAGCTCGACCATTACTGTAGATCGGTCGACTAATAAACCTGCTGAACTCTGGCAATATTTATGCCACGGTAACAGTACCATGAACATTGTCGTATTACCGTTAGTATTTTGTTCATTCATTTTATTTGACTCAGACCGCTACAGAGGGGTCCATATTATAGGCCTACAGGCACAGACAGAAAAAAACAAGAACAATAAAAACACAAGGCGAAGAAAACTAGTAAGGAGAGAAAATAGTAGGCCCTAATATTATTCAGGGTTGATTCCAGTACAGTTATATAAGTGGCGGTACTGGATATTGGTCCGTTAAACACTCATTTGCGTTCACTCATCGCCATTGCTGCTGCTGCTGCTGTATCCAGCCTAACTGTCTCCGGTCTTTGTTGTCGTCGTAGCGATCAGTTATTGATCGGGCGCAGGGTATCCGTGCCGCGTGCAAGGCTGATAATAGCCTTCGCTTGCTGGTGATTCGCTCATAGGCCCGACCATCAGACTGTCGGTCGGTTACAGCTAGTGTCTGTCACCGTCGTGCCCGCTCCGCTCTGACTAGCGATTGCAATTCCGGGATTGAATTCTCAATTCCGGGATCCGGGATTGAAAAATGTGTAGGCTAATCTCGGGATCCCGGGATCCTGTTTCGGAATTAGGCTTACATATTGGTCGTCATTTTTAGTATTCCTAATAAACATAGTGTAAAGGGCCAAAAGCCCCTACGGAAGGTATTTCTGAACTGTGGGTAGTGGCAGTGACTGTCAAGATACAAATTACAATGCACAGCAAAGAGTATACGCGTATATTTTATTCATCAGACGGCTACAAATTTTAATTGTATCATTTAGCACGCGAAAATGTACAATTTTAGCTAATTTTTGTAATTCCGAAATCCCGGGATTGGTTCGTCGGGTCCGGGATTGGCGAAAATGGCCGTGACCCCGGGATTCGAGATTCCGGGATTGCAATTCCTAGCTCTGATTATTGTGCACAACTCGATCCTCGACAGACTCGCCATAAAAGGCCATGAACGTTCTTTTACTATTTGAAGAGGAAGCACGAAATGCATAATACAGTATACCTATACTAAAAGAGAAAAACCCGTAAGAAACAATTATGAAAGCAAGATAAAAGCACTATACGGGATAGAAGCTAAGCTTACACAAACAGTGCATCTGCAAAAAGACCAGTAAACCCATACGTTTTTTCACATAAAAAAGCCTGCGTTCTCGTTAATTGTAGGTTAATTGTAGATTTACAGCAGTATACATGTCAGTATGTCTTGTACAACTACGTTCTATGATAACAAGGAAAAAAGTGCCAAGTTTTACAAATATAGACCTACATGTATAATAAATGCTGTCGAAAGTGAGTCAAAGGCAAAATGTGTTGCGTTTGTCAGAAACACAAGGCGGTCGTGACGTATCAGTGACGTCATCGCTCGGATGTGACGTAACGACGACCGATGACGTCAGATCTACGTCAGGCGTGGTCGACGACTCGCAGCATACAGAGGCTGCATTTCGTCAGCGACTTATGCAGGTTACTCAGTGGCATAACGTGGCAGGGGGACCAACTCCCCAATCTCATTTTTTTTGTTAAAATATATATTGGGGACTCAGGAAAATAATTAAAGTTGTTGCTATCAGATCACATTTTAAAGCTATAATGTACCAAATTCGATTTCGGCTGAGGCGCCGCCACAGACTTCGCTGGGGTAGCTCACAGCGCTACCCCAGATTCGCTAACTGGAATTTGGGGAGTCCTACTTTTAAAGGAAGAGAAAGGGAGGGAAAGAGGAGGAAAGGGGAAAGGAGGAGAGGGGACAAAAGGGAGAAAAGGGAAAGAAAAAAGAAGGGCACTTGAGGGAGCGGAAGGGATCGAGGCGAGCCCCCTGCCAATTCACATTTCTGGTTACGCCACTGGACCTACTACACACGTTTAGTGTGCGCTGTCAGTACTGCGAACAATGCCGTGATCTCATCATTATCATCGTCATCATCATCATCGTAGGGAGGTCAGTCGGCGCCTTAATAATAAACATTATTTCTGAGCTCTCTGAGAACAAATCTTAGACCGAGACAGACGATGCCGTCATTATCATTAACGCAATAAAAGTATAGCATTGAATAAACGCATTTCATATTTAGGTAGCCTAAATTAAGTACACCCTCGTATCGTTTGGTCGATGTTAAGTTCCGTATTATCTTTTTACATTTATGTCGCATTTATCACGTTGTAGTTGTATTTTGCTTATAACTACCTGACCAGTAGTAATTGTCGATTTTTTTATTATCAATTTTTTAACTGTCAAGACGCAGAGTTGATTTTAAATTTCCTTGCAGGTACAGGCAGAAATATCGACATTGAAAGCAGTTCTCAACAGCAAAGTAGCGCAGGCCGCGACACTGCGACAAAAACTTGGATACAACGATCACTGGCGCAACGGTCTACGAAATCTTACCGAGTCTGAAACGTGAGTTTTTTTTAGCCGACCGTACTTACGTAACGGTCGAGCTTATGGTATGAGTTGTCGTCTGTCTGTCTGTCTGTCGTTTGTAACGGCTGTATTGTGGCTAAACTTTAGATCGTATGGGCGAAATCTTTACACACGAATAGTGTCGTAAACCATAGGCGTGCCAAATTTCAGTGATCTAGCGCAAGAGAAACATTTTCATGTTTAATGTTGAATGGATGGGGGTTAGGAAAATACATGTGCGTTTTTTTAACGGAAAACTGGCCTTATCTCGGAAACGGTTAGTATTAATCATTAATACAAAATGGCATACACCCTTTAAGATGAAGTGAAAATCATCGACCTTGGATGGCCTTGAAGGTCACTGACAACTATGTACGGTTGGCTATCCTAGCGACAGTGTTCTCCAGCTGCAAACTTATTATAGCCGTGAGCTGAGTGATGACAGTGTATGCTCTTATTTGAAAACCTACTTATTCGTTGGAAACAAGAAGCTCAAGTTAGGCCTACATTTGACTGACGTAGTCGAGTAGCTATGGCCTATTGTTAATTGCGGTTGATGCGAATTGAATTCGCAGGTTTCAGAAGACGAACGCAGCGTTCAAGTCTCTTGGTGCCTACGCTTCCAGAAAGATGGGCAACATTCGGTAAATTCAAATGTTTTCTGGGAGTGGAGACTAAAGGGTGTTACGTGCCTATAGTGGGAGTGAGACAAACATTGTAGTTATTTTAACCTACATGTATACACAAGTCGCGTACGCCATGTAGGCTAATTACTGAATGATCTGCTACAGTTAGCCTAAGTATCTGGAAAATTATTTTATTTCCGTATTTTTATAAATTTTGTATAAATATAAGTGCAAATTTTTTTGTATTGTTTTATGTGCAGTTTTAAGAACGTATAAACTATGTAATATCTATGAGGCTTAAAATTATAGCTAATAGATAATATCACAGTACATGCGCCTTCTGCGCACATAACTTATGTGCACTGTGATAATATGGGGTAGTCCCCGGAACCGTCGCCGTTTGCCACCGCCGTTAAGGCTTCGGACCGAAACCAACCGTTAAGTCAGCTGTCCCGTACGTCAATCTAATGCTCATTAATCGTCACAGTGCCAACTGCCAATGGTGACTGACAATTAGTAAATGAATATTAATAAGCATGACTAATGAGCATTAAATTGACGTGAACTTTCGATATTTTTGTGTTATTTTTTATAAATAACAGTGGTTTCGCGGAACGTTGAGAAACATTCGCTAGCGTAGGCTACGACGTAGTTTACTTTAACACCTGATGTACTGCGGGACATTAATTCATTATTCGTCAAGCTCGGCATAATTGGTGGATATGTTTGCTCACGTGGCAAGTCGGATGTGTGGAAGTATTACGGCCCGGGAAAAACATTCTCGCGAGCCCATCTGGGAAATTTTTTAAAATTTTGCTTTTTAAAACGACGCACTCTGGCGAAGGCTAATATTTCATGAGCGACGGCGGGAGACCCCAAACGTCACAGGGCATGGGGTAACTTACTTCCTTACTCTCCCCCCTCTCGACGGGCCTGCCAGTGACAGAAGTCTTAGTGGTTCGGATTGACTGCTAAGCCGCCGCTAAGGTTTAGCGGTCCGGACCGCCGCTAACGTAACGGCTTAACGGTTTAAACCGCTAAGCCAGCCGCTAAGGCTTCAGACCAGGCGTTAAGGAAATAGCTTAACGGTCCCGGAGATTAATATGGGGAGATGCGATATTCATTTCTACATAGGCCTACCAGTCAATATTTGATAGTTATAAAGCCTGTATCACATGAGTTGCCTTCTAAAGCTGTCATTTTATTTCACAGGCATTCAATGTCATTTAGATCAGCCGACGAGACATCTGGATCGCTGAAGGTAAATTTTTGATTTCACCTTCGTTTAATTTTCGATTCTAGAGTCAATTTTTATATGTCTAACTGATATAGGCCTACATAGCCTAAATGGCCAATTCGCCTCGTAATGTTTACATAAAACTGACAAAAAGTACGTATATCTGTGTGCATTTTTAATGTTTTAGGATGATTATATCGCTGCATAGTGCTTTAAGAACAGCCACTGAAATAAAAATATCTAATTATAAGGAACGCCGAAGTTATTTGTTTAAAAAGCGGAATCCTTGTCCCCCAACTCGAGTATTCGCCAGATGGCTGCTGGCAGCAGCAGTTTCCTACTGCGTGTTTTGCTGCGGTTTAACCCCCATTCCCCACCTCAATATCCTCTTCCTCTAAAGGTCAGGGACCCTTATCTGACACAATGTGTCTCTGGACCTTATAGTGTAAGTATTACAGTCTGCCAAATGACATCTAACCAATTCCATTGAACGGTTTAAGAGGGGTGCACGAATGTATTCGGACAGACGGACGACAGACAGACATGTTACAGACAAATGTGTAGCAAAAGGCAGAACCTGCTAAAACGATTCACCTAAAAGCTGGATTTATACTAGGATATTTTCATATGTCTGAGATAAGCTGGTAAGCCTATGTTAACTCGTGTGCTTACTTAAAAATAATCAACGTTGTGTGAACTGCGCGCAGACATCACAGTCAATGGGTAGCATCAGATCGAGATGGGTAAGTTTTTATGACTTTTACGCGCGAAAGCAGCTACTGCTTTCAGCGCGTCTTAGCCGTCGCAATTCTGTCTGTCTGTCAGTCCGTCTGTCTGTCACACGGGTGGATCAGTCAAAAACGGTGCAAGCTAGGATCACCATATCTTCACCGTCGGCTGCCCGGAAGACTCTAGTTTCAGAAGCCGTAAAGCTTTTCCATAAATTCGAAGGGGATCACCCCGAACGAGGGCGCTAAAGGAGAGGTGGTGGGAAAAATTTGCGATTTTTGGCCAGTGAGTCGCTGTATCTCAATAACGGTGCGAGATAGGGCCTAGGTTAATATAAATCACTAATAGGAAGTCGTACACTGGCTCTCGATTGCCATCGAATTCAATGACCTTGGATGACCTTGAACGCTAAAATAGGAGTTTATATGGACTTTTTTTGGCGATTTCGGTCTGCGAGACACATTTCAAGCGCGAATTGCGCCGAAACCAATTGAGATAGACATGGACAATATGCGTATGAAATTTTCAGCATTAAACGTAGATTTCGACAGCCCATGTTTTGATTTTCTATGTTCAAGGAAGCCTGCGCACAAGAGCATCAAAGAGCGACACCCCCGTAAAAGTCGTTATTTTACCGTTGTTGGCCAGCAACTGCTATAGGCTTTCGCGCGTCTCGTGAGCATTAGCTCAAATTTCTTGTTATTGATCATTTTTGAACCTTTAGCAGAGGCATTCCATACTTTAGCCTGTGTTATTTGTAGGTTCCTTGCACGGCTACTCATAAAAGCATCTCTCGCAAAAATTTTCCATTTATCAGCCCACTTCCTGTCTTCTCACGTTTCACCATCAAACTTTAGAATAATCCAGCATAAAATTTGGAAATACAGAATTCAAACACCACTGCATATTTTTCCTTTGGTTTCCACACATGGCAGTTTCCAGAGTCCAATATGTGAGTAGCCTGTGTGATTAAACATGATGTCCTGTTGTTGTTGACGTAGGCTAGGCTGCATTTGCTGAATAGATTATCATTAGAAATCGAATACGATGACCTTTTCATTCAACTACCATCATGGATCAATTCACATGTACCGCAAAAATGCTAATACTGGTGCAAATTTGCTGTAAATTTACAGTAAGCCTAACATTCTCTGCTTCTAAAAACAATCTGACACTCAAAAGTCAAAACCAGAACAATCCTTGCAGGTCTCCGCTAGAGTACTTTCGCCCATAGAGTCATACTTCTTCAGTGTTGGTGGCGTGGCGTATCATTCCATCAACGAAGTTACTCTACGCCGGGCCAGGTTTGTACTTGGATGGGTGACTGCCTGCGGGCACGTAAACCATCTCGGTATGTAGGCCTAACCAGCCGCCTAGGTCAACTCAGCCTTCCATCCCTTTGGGGGTAGGCAAATTGAGTACCGGCCTATCTGGATGGGGTTAAGGTGCGGCGCCTTCACCTGTGTCGGGTGGCAGGTAACACTGTGTGATCCCATAGAACGGGTGACGCTCCGTAGCTCTGAGATTGGTTTCCTATGAAGCATTTAACCATGTAACCCTCGTGGAGTGTGGAAATGTTCTTATCATCATCTGCTCTGACTCTGTAACGTGGTCTATAGGCGCAGTCGTCACTGGGATTTAGGCGGGGCGCCTTCACCTGTGTCGGGTGGCAGATAACAGTGTGATCCCATACAACGGGTGACGCTCCGTAGCTCTGAGATGGAATACCGTAGTTTCATAGCAATTCTTTACTGGTATAAACCAAAGATGGTAACATGTAACATAGAAAGTAATCCACTTCTGACATCATAATGGGCTTCCTATGAAGAAGCACTTAACCATTTAATCCTCGTGAAGTGTGGAAATGTTCTTATCATCATCTGCTCTGACTCTGTCACGTGGTCTATAGGCGCAGTCGTCACTGACGAGTAGCAAGTCGGAGAACAATGTTGTTGGTGTCTCGATGACGGGCCAATCGTCTACATTCAACACAGACGATTTCTACGATGAAGCCATGAGGTCTCCAGACAGTCACCAGCTCACTGACAGGCACTCAATGCTTCATTTACTTCATATACACGGTGTTTCATAAAAAGGGACTCCTTTTTGTTTTTCTCATAATTCACTCAAATGATGATCAATTTACACAAAATTTTTACCAGTTGTAGCTGAAGAAATACTAATTCACAATACTGCAACAAAATATGGCAGTTGATTAAATATTCTTTGCTAGTCGTGACGTAATGCTGACATCATAATGTGTCACGGGTAAAAGCTTAATAAGTCTCAACTGGTGCTGTCATCGCTACCCTGCTCTGATGGTGACAAATTTGGTTCGCTGATGACAAATTTTTTAAGTTTTACAGTTGCAGCCACAAAAACGTGCAAAGCAATCGCATTCACGTGTCTGTGGGGATAGTTGGAATTTCACATGTTCGAGCAAGACAGTGCAATAGCACACCGAGCTTGCAAAATGGTTGTTTTTTTTGGATCACAAGATGCTTAATTTCATGTCACCATGTTGCTTAGTGCTGACATGATGACCATTTTTCATTAGCGAACCAGATTACGTTCACCATCGAAGCAGGGTAGCAACTGACAGCACCAGTTGAGACTATCAAGCTTGTACCCATGACACATTATGACGTCAGCATTACGTCACGACTAACAAAAAATATTTAATCAACTGCCATATTTTGTTGCAATATTTTAAATTAGTATTTCTGCAGCTGCAACTGGTAAAAATTTTGTGTAAATTATGAGTGAATTATGAGATAAACAAAAGGGGTCCCTTTTTATGAAACACCATGTAGAACTCAGAGGCATCATTGGGGGGGGGCTGGAGGGGTTTACAGACAACCCAGGAATTTATGATTTGAACTTTCCCTGTAAATTATCTTTAAGACAGTGTTACTGCTGCAAGAACAATACCAGACTGAGACCCCCATGAGCCCCAGTGATTACAGACCCCCACAATGATTTATTGAAATGATGCCACTGGTAGAGCTCATTTAACATTATGGAGCTGTGTAATCTACACTGACTTAAATTATTTATTGGCCTGGTCTTGTTGTTTTGCTTATAACCAGAGGTATTTTCACTCGTTCTTGTCCAAATCACGGGTTCCAACTTCCCGCAAAGAACAAGCTAATAATGAAGCCAGTTCGATGGCCATCTGTTTTCACCAAAACGCAGGTATTGGACAAACTAAATAATGTGAATTCTGAATGTATCCATTTGTGCCATTTGTGCGACCTGTATCACGTGCCTTATAAGTTGCAAGTGATATCGTGTTACGTTTGTTTTGTGTGCAGTTGAGTCTGGACACTGAGTGCAATGTTTCAACAGTGCATTACACGGATGAGGCAACTTCTGACAGTCATCATACACTTAGCATGGATGTTGCAAATCGGTGCTTTTACACAGGCCTTGCATACGACGATCATCCGAGTTTGCCGACAAGACATTCCTGGCATTAACAGAAACATTAATTATCGAAGAACATGCTTGCAACTGTGCTGCAATGTTTTGAACATAAGTTGTATGACAAAAGTAAATGATAGTAATATTGAAATCTTGTACTTCACAACAAACTTCTAACTGAGCACTGGCATAATCTTTCCAGTGCATGAAAAATACGTGTAGTAGGCCTCTGTTTCACCCTAAGGTACTACTGTCACGTATTCATACTACAGGATGGGACAAAAAACGTGCCACTTTACTTTTGTCCATATCTTCGCCAATTATTGACCGATTTTCAAAATTCTTTCACTGGCACACTTTGCAGACAATTTGCGATAACAGGATCATTACAGATCCCATCACACCATAAATGCATCTCTACACTACAATATCAATGAAATATGCATACATAACGGAAATAACAAACATTTTGGTAAAATTGGAAAAAACACTTCAGACCAACATTGCAGTAAATGGTCTGTATGACACTAGACTGTGTGGGTATTCATCGCAATGTTGGTCTGAAGCGTTTTTACAGTTACTTAAATTTTTGCTATTATCGTTTGCTCACATTTATAATTCACAAGATAGTGTAAAAATGCATTTACGATGTTGTGGGATATATAATAATCATGTTATTGCAAATTGTCTGCAGAGTGTGCCAGTGAAAGAATTTTGAAAATCGGTCAATAATTGGTGAAGATATGGACAAAAGAAAAGTGGCACGTTTTTTATGGCCCATGGTGTACTCTAGCTTTAAATGCACTAGTATCTTCAGCGACTGCTTTAAAATATGAACCCATCATTTTGTAAACCAATGAAATGAGAATGAAAATTATCAATATTTGGTAAAAACAAAAACTGAGTCTGCATGTGTGTTTTTAGATTCAGGAGTATGTATTTATCATATCTATTTCATTCTACTGACAAACACATGCAAGCATGTTCTAAATAAATAAAACTAGAATCAATAAAGGCTTATTTTTCAGAAAAATGACCAGGACTGAAACGGCACATTTAGAAATGAAATACCGTAGTTTCATAGCAATTCTTTACTGGTA
>Ga0056128_1009287_pt1 | contig 12363 bp, 7 predicted proteins | sample WorMetLIZISLAND2_FD_71113 | JGI IMG/M metagenome (GOLD analysis project Ga0056128, IMG submission 71113) | Marine gutless worms symbiont microbial communities from Max Planck institute for Marine Microbiology, Germany - Olavius geniculatus... ...
TCGGAGAGCGCAGGTACCTCCGCCAAGGCAAAGCTATTCGCCAAATGGCGTCACCATCTTCGCTTTGCCAGCGGTTCCCTTATGCCCCCTTTAACGCAATGGTAACGAAAATTTCAAAGTGATCCAGAATCTAGGATTTTTGCCGGATCACCTCCAAAATTTAAACGCTGGTAGTTTATGCCATGCCCGACATATCCTCAAAATTTCAGAAAGATCCGTCCATGACTTTTTGAGTTATCTGTGTGACACACAGACAAACAGACAAACAAACAGACAAACAAACAGACAAACAGACAAACAAAAACCGGCAAAAACATAACCTTCTTGGCAGAAGTAAAGATCTAATCATGACAGCATCAGACAGTTTGCAGGCTTAAGAAAGCCCTACAATACATATAGAGGGTCTAATGGCATTTATTTACACCTGAACAACTGACAACAGCCTCATTTGACGGAAATCAGACTATGCTATACTAAAGGTAGGCTACTTTCCGTTGTTTGGTAGGATTGTTTTGCAGTTGCAAAAGTATAGAGAGAGCGAGACACAACAAATTCTCCTGCGCATCGCTAATTGACTGCTGCGGAAGCTGCGCAGTCTGTCTAGACATTGTGCTCTGTGAGTATGCTAAGAGCTGCTCGGTGCTGAAAAAGCCAAACAAACATTATCAGCAATACGTCGAAATGCATTTCAGTAGTGACGTAAACAGAACTTTTTGAAAAACAAGACCAAAATTTTATTTTTGTTCTCGCGGTGCCTCTGGATGGCATGAACTCAAGGACTTTCAGTGCCATGCGTGCTGCTGTGGGTACGATATAAAGACATATACAGTGCAGTTATATGCATGATAAAATTTTGACAATATCATAAAACCTACGTAAGTAGTTTATTACACAAGTGCCTCCTATATGTGAGGCAGCCATCAAACACAATAAAACACGATATACAGCCAGAAAAAACGTCGCAAAACAATAGAACAATTAGGAAACATAAATACACAAAAACATTGTTGTTTGGACCACTTGGTATTGTTAATTTTACAGCCATAGACAGCTAAATAATCTAAAAGATAATTTAAAGTTGTCAGCAATAACTATTTTAATGCAGGGTTCCCACTGTTTTACTGACAAAAATTAGGACATTTTTTAGGACTTTCCAGAACCCCATGATAAAATTTTCCAGGATTTTTTTTGTGGTCCATGAATGTTTAAATATAGCGTACTGCCACCACAAGTAGGAGACCACAAATAATCTGAGAGCGAAGCGAGCAGGAAAAAATGATTTTAATTTAAGCCTATGAAAAATGCGTGATTTTTATGGATATTTTCCAGAACTTTACAAGACCTTACGTTTTAATTTCTAGAACTTTTCAGGAGGCGTGAGAACCCTGCTAATGAACGAGGCGCACGTGGTCAATATTGAAGAAAATCTTTTCTAGCACCGTTTGGCTTATACGAAATATCAGTAAGCTAAACTTGTTTTGTTTAGCATACGCGACTACCTGCGTTCTTGAACCGTCCTTATAGGTTTGGTTGCTACGGTCGTAAAAACGACAACCAATATAAGATTTTCCCATTTGCTGGTAACTGTTACAGCTATTTTTTAGTTTTTAGAATTACGAAAAGTTATGTTGTGTTTGTTGTCTTATTTAATTTGTCCATCGTATCGTCGTATGGCAGATAAAGTCATTCAGAGCAACTGAAATAAACTTGAAGGTCACTAATAATATAGGTCGTCAGCATTGGCGCTTAACTGCATGCACAATGTCATTATTAGTGCAAGACTTTTGACGGTTTAGAAACCTTAGTTACTATAACCTAGATCAATCTTTTATTCCCGGACAGTTACCGAGCTGTTTTCATCGTTAAGTAGGCCTACATGATCTCGATTGACTTTTTGTACTAGGGAGAGATAGCAGCTAATGAGCTCTGTTCGCCGTAGTAATAAATACGAGGCACAATGACAGACAAACCGAGAACAGTGCTGGAAATCTAAGATGAAGACTAACGACGGTGACGGCTTCCGTAAAACGATTTACGACAGTTAGAGGTCGCTGCCTTTGCCGGCCGAGTGGTCAGAAGCTGTAGAGGGGCCGCCAGGATCTACACGTGGGCGCTGACCTAGCGACTGACTACTGCCAAAGACGATTTAAAGCAACAGGCAGCTTACGTGACCGCGCATGGAGCCTCCATGTAATGCCACCTATGTCACTTGGAGCACAGCAGCGACGTAAAATAAATACTAAGGAAGTAAGCAAGTCTTTTATTGCACAAAACAAACGTAGATGCAAACACACGAAATATAAGCGTCCAAAATGATGCAAAAACTTAAAAAGACAATGTTTTACAATTGGAGCACTTATAAACGTATAACACAACTGGAAAGATGGAACACAAGGACGTAATGCTTGACTGGATTTTTTCTGAGGTCATACAATATTTAGGCGGTGCACATGGTAATAACTTTTGTTGATAAAATCAAAGCCACATTATCAAAAAGCTCAGATAATGCTGTAACCACAGCTGACAAACCATAGTGAATTAATGCATTATAAAAATGCATTAACTTTACCAAAAAGTTTAAGGTAATAAAGAGTATTTATAGTAACTTTATGGTTTGATTGTTTTGATGTGTTATCTATACGAGTACAACACGTTGCCGAACTTGCCGTTAACTTAATACGCAAAAATTTGAATTTTTACACTTCCAGTGACGAGGTATTTGCTTCGCGTTTATTCAGTTCATGTAAATTTTATATCGAACCGTTTACTGAAACTGCATGGCGCTTGCAAATCGAATGGAGATCAAACGGATTCGCGTATCGAATTTACTGAGCGGCCCAGCTCTAAAGCGCCGGTGGACTTGCTCAGCGACGCCGCAGAGAACGAATTGTCCCAGTGAATTGCACGTCGTGGCTTCATCGCGTTTGTTCGTCAGTCAAACCGCGCGCTCAGCGTCAGGCTTCATAATAGCAGACTGCAGTCATCCACCATCAGCGAAACCGATCGTATACGCATCGAGTGGCGACACAGCCGTACATACTGCGCGCGCCATAATTATCTGCCTCCACACGTCGCACTGAAGTCTACACTACAGGTAAGCTATAATCATACGTTTTCAGCAAAACATTATTAATTATTTAAACAAACTAAACAAATTACAAGCTTATAATCATGGTTTTGGCATTTGCAAAACGCAGTTGTGTTGTCGCTGTGAAGAACCGTGTTGTATTGAATGTGAGAAGAAGACTGAACAAATAGCATTAAAGACATACGTAATTGAAAAATATGCGTACGAAAAATTTTAAATAAATGGAAAAAAGAAATTGTATTTTGTTGTTATTATTAGGCGGCATCGTTAAAAAATCAGCGATGCCGGCCACTGCGACAGCGTGGTCTGTCTGTGCGTCTGTAAGTCTGAAACCGTCGAATGAAAAAATGGCATTTGCCAGGGACACTTGTATGATCCCAAGTTTTACATGGGGATTTCAGATCCTCCATGGAAATATTTTGGAGTGTTTGTATTATTTCTAAAATTTATGCTCGCAGTCGGGTCCACGTTTTAAGCATGTCGTCATTGAGTCGCAGATGTGATTCTCGACGAGATTGATCTTATGGGATTTAGCTTATGGCATCACTGGCTGTATTTACGGTGCTCGAACAGCTGCTGTGCCAGTAACCGTTTTTACGACAATCGTAAATCTAATTATGGAGCTATTTTATGAACGTAGTAAACAAATATGTCGCATAAAGACGTCTTGATGCCGCCTGCGTGAATGACTTTTAACGGAGGCCACTGTGCAAATAAAGATTAGTTACGCGATAAATTACGATTATACACTTTTACAACTTCTTCGTGCGAGTGAGTAAAAAAAGTTTTGACCAAACGGTGGTCTTGCTTGCTAAACTGTATTTGTTAAACTGAAAAAGTAAATGAAGATGTAAATAATTTATACAGACAGACACTTATTGTGTTTAATGTCATTCCCTAGATGGCTTTACTTTGATTTCTAAGAATAATTTTAATTAACTACGATCTGATGTTTTGAATGAAACAGCGTTTATTTGTGCCAAATGTGGTTCCAATGGTTCCAAAGTTGCAGACCGTAACAACAAAGTTCTACGGTCTGCAACTTTGGAAAACTTTCCGTTTTGCATAAACTTGTCGTTACGAGATAACGGGCACTACGCATTGCGCGGTTTTATTGCGGCAGCACGGCTCACGGCTTTTTGTTGTAGAGTAACTTGTTTTCGACGGCGAAAGTGACAGGCAGCAATGAGCGAATCAACAGTCTCAACAACGACGACAACAACGTTGGTTTATCATCACCACGATGGTAATAACCAGCAGCAGCAGCCGACGTTTCACGCTGATGATGCTGCGGATGCTGGTAATGACGATGAGACGTTCTATGAGTTTATCAAGCAGCCGACACACATGGTCGTCATATACACGCTGGCCTACGCCGCGGTCTTTTTACTCGCCGTCGTCGGCAACGTTCTCGTCATCTCGGTCGTCTTCAGCAACAGTTCGATGCACACCGTCACCAATTACTTCATTGTCAACCTGGCGGTCGCCGACCTACTTGTCGGTCTGGTCTGTCTGCCCACCAGCCTCGTCGCAAACCTCGTCTCAGGTAATAAACATCTATATTGCTCTGTCTAGTCTATTTGTTGATGAGTTTGCCTGTTAGATTTTGGTAGCAATCGCGATTGCGATCTTACGAGTAAGTCATTTGGCGAAAATGTGAAGCTGAATTTCGTAAACTTTCTTGCGCGGTTATACTGAGTGGTCAACGAATACATCCGCCAATTGTCGAAATGCAGGCAGTTAGTGTTGCAAATTAAGATGCCTTGTTATCGCTTCCGCTTTCTGTTTAAATTACGTACGTCATGTCTGCCGTGTCTGTGTGTTTTTTTTTTGTTTTTTTTTCTGTCGTCTTTTTCTTTATGTGCCGTTTGGGTCAAAATGACATGTTTCAGACATAAAACTCTTGCATAGAAAAGCCCACCACTAAAAAGAAAAAACTTTTCTGACAAACTCCCCCCGAAATAGTCCGAATACCTTATGCAAAACGAAACCACATTTTGACAAAAGCTTCATTGTGGGTTTTTCGTCGGTTTGTCCTACCGAGGCAGATTTGGCAAAAGAGAATTTGTCAGCAGGGCTTCTGTCCTGGGAGGTTTAGATCGTATTCTAAAGCTGGGCGGTGGATTTATTTTAATCCCATATCCATTGACTGAAGTCTTTGCGGTGCGCCTTGATCCGAAGCTCTTGCGCCGTTCGTCAGGCGTTTGCTAATGAATAGAAGTACTTCGGAGATTGGACGTCTAAGCTGCTGCGTGGGTTAAGCCGCTAAAACGTCGACTCAGTTCTTGAGACGCCGTCATTATTATTCTATCATCATCATCAACATCGTCATTATCACGTTCGTTTATTTAATGGAACTTACGAAAAATTAAATATGAAAATTCAAAAATAAACCAGAAGCGATCAGAGCTCTCAAACCTCAACCGCGAATAGTTCTGCCACATAACGAATACAACGAATTCAATCAATACAAATACTATGTGTATGCTATCTGTTAAACTTCCGGATCGAATTAAAATTTGCGGTGAATACTTGACCGGCTGCCGGTCAAATATCCTGTGCCATTAAAATTACCAAGTTCATCGTGGTTTTTGGTAAATTCATTAGAATGCGTTTTAAAATGTTTGTAGAAATTTTCTGTGTGCAAAAAAGAGACAAATTGACAGATCTAAAAAACATAATCTCATTTAGCAGCGGAGGTAAAAAGTAAACACTGAACGATCTTGCTAACTGTTTTGATTGCCATTAGCAAAAAATTTCGTCAGTACGCCATCAGCAAGTGTTAGGCAGTGGTTAGCGGCACATGTACAATGCAAAGATCGTTAAACAAATTTTGTAAGTATTTCTTTAGCAGAATTTCACACACATAATACTGATGATAGTTCTGAATTTAAATGCACAGTCAGTCTACGCATATAGTTTTAACATGTGCGCGATTTTGCTAAAAATTTTCCACAAGCTGCGTGCAAGATGTATATTTTATGTAGTCTAACCACGGCCTGTCAGACTTCATTTTAAGCTTACAGTGATGATGGACCGGGTTGAGGTTATGGGTCGTATTCCACTGTGCTGATTTCCCGAGACGCCGGCGACAAGCTCGAAACAAACTCGGCCGACAAGTCGGCGACTTTCGCGTAACTTTTGCGTTTTACATGTCACAGAAAAGTTAAGGAAAATCAGCTGTTTAATAGAATATGGCATTGGTGACGCAAATTATTTATCGATCGGCTACTGAAAGATTTATTTCTGCAGTTAATGATACTGCTGCTATCACTGTTATTTTCATACACTTACTTGTGTTTGACGTAACCTGAATCAGTATTATCAAAGCATTAAACTATGTATTAAAGCAATCGATGCCATGATTCTAGGTTGATTGAGCATATTAGGTACGCAAATGTTTATTCCAGCGGTTATCAAACTCGCGCATTAGCATGCGGTTTGGTTTTTGTCGCGTGGTGCACGTATGGCGAAAAGCACAGTATCGTCACCGTACGTTGTCCGTGCGTCGTCCGTCCGTTCGTAAAGTAAGTAAGTGAAGTAAGTAAAATGTAAATTTATATAGCGCATATTGTTAAATTAACCTCTAGTGCGTCTGTAACTTTGATGTATCGTCGTGGTATACGCTGGTTAATTAGAAATGATTGCAGTCACGAATGAGTAGCTGAAAATCTCGGTCATCATCTGAGCCCCACCTCTAACTTTGGCAACCTAACGCTAGGAAACACCCACAAATTTCGACATCGCTTTCGGCGAAATTCAGTTACTTACATTCTTCAACAGTAACTCGTGAAGTCACAAGAAAGCATGATTTGCGCTCTTGCAAAAGTACGCGTAAAACTGCTGAGAAGCTTAGCAAATTAACCAATTAATTAATTAATTAATCAATTAATCAGTCAATCAATCAATTAATTAATTTTTTAGCCATTTAGATTAAGTTTGCATTTTGCACCAACACATAATAGCTGAATAGAAAAATAGATTCACCAGTCATGCGTTTTTTTACCCTGCGTTTTCGTTTACAGTTGAATAATTCAATTCCTGGCTGAAAGAGAACTAACGCTAAAAGCTTCCGCCGACAACGTTGCATAGTGTCATCCAAGGTAGTCTCCAATTTGCGTAATGGCGCAGGCCTGTAGTTTGTAGACAACATAAAATAACGTACAATTTTGTACCAAAGCAGGTTTCATGTTACGGTTACATTAGTTACTTCAACTTAGAGAGGATTCGCGGCATGGCCTAATTAGCCTAATCGACATTCTCGTTATTCTACTGTCGAAAAAATACGGGCAGTGTAATAGAGACTAGAGTCAAGAGAGTCATAAGCATGTTTGTCTGTATTCACAAAACAGCCGCCATTTACAACAGTGGTTTTGCGAATTTTTTCCTCCGCTCAGGAGGTTATGTTTTGTAGTGGCCTGTGTAGGAGAATCTGTTGGCAAATATTTTAGAAAGTTACGATCGGCTTATGATGTATTTTCTTAAAAGGTATAACAGAATTTTGTGGCGGGATACGTTTCGGCTATACTGGATTTTCAAAGTTTTTTTGTATTGCGGTTTTTGCGGACAGATAAAGTTGAGCACGACAATTTTCGGCTGAGTTATGCTCTCTACTGAGCGTTTGTTTGTTTGTTTTATATTTTTTCGTTTTTTTTTCTTTTTCAGCATTTGCTGCGGTTAATGTTACACTTTTTGCTAGTGTGATGCCATACCGCGGAACTAGTAACGTGCGATGACATCTTGGTTACAGCTGAGGTTTGCGTGGGACATCAAACCTGACAATCTAATAGCCAGTGTTTCGTTTCGTCGAGTCGTGTGCGGAACATGGCATTAACGGCCCCTGATAGGGATCCGTTGGCTGCTGCTGCTGTTGATGATGTTGATGATGATGCCGGTGATAATATCCGTAAGGCCTGTAGAGTGTACAACAGCCTGATTTGCTCGCGCATCATGTCCAAAAATACCCCCTGCGATACACCTGCATTTTTACTGCCGCAGCAGTTGTGATTGAAATAGCTTGGCGTCGTGCACGTGTCGGGAATACCTGGAATAGGGAACTCGGGAAGCCGTCAGCTGGCCAGAGGACTTGATTTAGTAGGCCTACTCGAGTCACTATTAATGCTCCAGAGTCGGACAAGAGTTTTTATTTTGAGGTCTTGGACTCGGAATCGGAGTCGGACTTACTGGACTCACACTTGGCGGACATAGGCGCATATACCTCACATTTACGTGACTTGGAAGTAACCGTGTTTCACAAATTTTTGTATTTTAAATAGCTTATTCGCTTTGTTAACGTTCATCAACAGAAAAACATGCTGTTTAATTTCTATACATTTTGTTGCATCTTTGCTTCTCTTCGCAGTGACAGCATACTTGGTGAATGAATATAGGCTGAGCGAATTTTACAAACGTTATGTCTTATCGAGCTCATTCGTTGTACTTGGAGTCGAACTGAAGACTCGACTACATCAGCGGTTATTTCACTCAGAGGACGTCATGTGATGTAGACTATCATGTAGGCGAACACAGTAAACTAACTTTTTCTAACCGGCATTTGTTTACCAATGCACGAACTTCAGCACTTCGATTAATTGCCGTGGATCTCTGTTTTAGGTCGAACGTTTTTTATCCACAACACTAATCTGCCAGACAGCAACAAACCGCAACAAGTGGCGTGTGGGCTTAACAAACTCTGTGGTCATTGACTGACGCAAGAGCAATCAGTGAAAGTGAATGTGCTATTCATTAATAACAGCACACTGGCAGCCCTGGACCTTTTATTTATTTCGCCGCATACTCGTAAAACATTTCAGTAATCGTTGAGGTTGCATGCACAAAGTGATTTAAAAGCCTAATTACATTCCAGTAGAAACAGCGCCGAAACGTAAGCCACCGATCGCTTTTCTGCGCTGGCACACTGAGTGATTTTTAGACAGTCATACCTCTGACGATACTTTAGAGCATTTTCTGAAATATTAATGTTAGATTTGAGTAATATGTCAAAGAACGAATATGTGACATTTTATTGTGGTAGACTATATTGTGGCATCAGGCAATTTAGAGCGCGCTAGTAAATTAATCAATTAACGCTAAGAATTATTCGAAACCCAATGTTTGACATAACCCGAACCACAAACAAACCGGTATTAAATAAAATTTCATTACATCAATGTTACACGTGTAGCACTAGCATTCAACACAAACTGTTTTAGCAATTTTACGCTCTACGAATGCGGCGTATGAGGTCGTTTAACGACGTAGTCTCCATAACAGATACCGGAAACTTTAGGGCGACTAAAAATGCACGACTTGTAAAATACAGGACAAAAATTTGCAAAGCCTACAATAAAAAAAATCACGCACCAAATCGCAGCCAACCATTGTTTTTTTGTGGTCCGTAATTTTCGGGTTCTGCAAATTTAGCCCCCCTCGATTTTTTGGGTTTTTTCCTAATAAGTGTTAAATTTGTTTGAATTAAATGAGAAGCATGATAGCATGCGACTCGTTTTCAAACTACTATCTCGTCCATATTGTCACATCTTAGACTACATCGTCTTTCTTTTTCCGCGTCGTTATACTCACGTCGTGTAACATAACAGTCTCTGAAGTCACTGTCACATGATGCGGATTGGATCACCATGCGTGCGACAGTTGCCATGGCAATCATCGGAGAGATGCTGAGTTGGCTGTCAAATGCCTCAGTGACGTTTTATCTAATCCGTGCACGAGCTATTGAGTGTAAAACTAGCTGATGTACAAGCCACGTCGCGATTATTATGCGGCCGTCCTAATGGGCATCAGTACACGTTTTGCCCGCCTATCTGTCTCGCACGAGCTACGAGCTTGTGATTCAAGAAGTAAAAAAAACAATTTAAAAAATCTGTTTGAATCTTTTACACCGATGTTTTTTAGTTTTTTATTAAACGTTCCCCGGCAGGCGTACGCGTATGCCAGCTTTGAGTTAAAAAAATCAACGGTTACGGTAGGGTTTGGATTAAGGTAGATGGTCACACAATATATAGGCACAGATCCGGCCCATTTATTTAGTTGGAAACGAAAGCATTATTCAGGGCAAATTAGATGACGTTCCGATGCATAATTGCCTACTCTCGTGGTCGTCGATGTCAAGCCGAAGACGATTTAAAGATTTATTTCAGACATTAGTTCTAGAACAGCTGATAACACTTCACATTGAATATGGTCACGTATAATTTCGTCGTTACTTTTACGTTCTTCGATTTGGGTTTATTATGAAAAATATTTACTTAAAAACTAGTTTGGTTATATAATATATTCTTACATTCCTCATGGTCCGAACCTGACAGTGACACCCACGCAACGGAATTTTTGCATAATATTATCATCCCGTTAAATAATGTCGTTTGTGGTCATCCGCTGTCGCTTGCACAGAAGGGTTAACTAACTCCGTCATCGTAATCACCACGATAGATTAATTTTGATGAATTTTGATATATCAAAACAAGCGAACACGTAGTCAATGTACAGTTTGTCACACTGCTGTTTTATTGCAATGCTCTGCTGCCGACGCTGCTGCTGCTGCTGCTGTTAATGATGACAAGATGATGAGATGATGGACAGGTGAATATAGATGTTGATGATAATGGATGGGGGACGGTGTGTATAGCTTACCGGCGAGCAGTTAATTAGTGACTTGATCGATGAGTTTTAGAACCAATAAACCGCTGCTATCATCACTCACATAGCATACACCCACATACACCTACACTTACACCTACACATCTACAGTGTACACCCAGAGCGTTTCGAGCATAGTCGTTTACCCCACAGGTGGAGTGAGAAAAATGTTTTAGTACCTACGGCAAAATTATCATTTTGCCGCTGTACTATTTCGCGAGTTCGCTCTGACTTCATATAATATTCGGAATGCCGCTGCTGATTATCAACGTTACTCGTAACAATTCGAAAAGTATTTTTCTTTAAAACTGTAACATTTTTTCTAACATTAAAATAGTGAAAATTGTGCGTTTTTGCAGCTAAAATTTTACAAAATACGTTGTCGACCGGAACTGTGTCCCCGACACGCCCCGCTTGAGATCTTACGACAATCTCAGACCTTCTGATTAGCAGGGGAGAGAGGCGTCTTTTTCGATTTTTTATCCCTTTGCTATCTCGCCTGTGTTTACGAGCTGAGCAAAATGTCATCGGTAACGCGCGTGGGTTCTCATGTTGTACGTTTGATGTTTCTTGACGGTAGAGTAATGGCTTCGTTCAGCCGGTTATACCAATACACGTGCATTTGAATACAAGTATCTACAGCGACACAAGCTTACGTCGAACAAACTTTAACGTGACACCGAACTTGCCGGGTTTTGTTAGTGTTGAGTTACGCGAAGTAAAACAGTCCGCTTCCGGTACGATGCTAGCAGTGATTTCCGTGTGCTATTTCCCCGTGGACTGCACGAAGGAAATAATTAACTTTCTATCTCACCGTCGCATCGTACGGTCGTAACTAACTCTATAGGCGCTAGTGGCGGAAGGTGAGATCAGTGTTCAGAAAGTGACTGGATAAAGAAATAGCTTTGAGTATGAATCTGAAAACAGAAAGCTAGTCACAGTCACGAAAACTTGCTGCTTGTGGCGGCGAGTTTCAGACAGACAGCTGATGTCGAGCACATTAAAAGCACAAGACGGTGGACGCGTCTTTGTTTTACACTTGGACCGTTAACACTTAACGATCGTCGCGAAGTTGCGCAAACAATGAACAAAACATATTTTTGATTAGCTTACACAACCGGATAGTTTTCTTATACAAATTTTCTTACAAATTGATATTTTTCAGTATATGTGTCTGCGCCGATGTCGTAGGCCTATATGAACTTCCAAAGACAAAAGCGTTTTTTTACGCGAGATTTCTTTTCCGTTCTGTTTAGTTTTTTACGTAAGCACTTTTTTGATTTTGTACGTATTTTATTTTGTGCTAATTCAGCTATTGGTTGCAATGCATAATAAACGAATAAAATATTTAGTGTTTTATTCGTTTATTCATTCATTTTCGAGATAAACTCATAACCGAAAAGGTGATAGTAAGCGACACAAATTCTTGAAACTATACACAATATTTATTAGTTCAATCGTTCAGGTTTTGGTTTTGTCGACCGCCTTTCTTATTCCTTACAAGAAATTTGAGCAAAGCTCACGAGACGCGCGAAAGCCTATAGCATTTCCAGTTCAGTAGTTATAGTTTCGAAAATTGCATATCACTTGGACTCGGCCCATTGGGACCCTAATACACA
>Ga0056128_1009291_pt1 | contig 12360 bp, 6 predicted proteins | sample WorMetLIZISLAND2_FD_71113 | JGI IMG/M metagenome (GOLD analysis project Ga0056128, IMG submission 71113) | Marine gutless worms symbiont microbial communities from Max Planck institute for Marine Microbiology, Germany - Olavius geniculatus... ...
CTTCTATCCCTCCAAATCTAGACTTGAAATCGGACAGCGCCAAAAAGAAGAAATGTGGGAATAAAAGCTAGGGAAAATAATGCACAAAACAACAATCCTTGTATCTAATGACATATACACGGTCGGGTAATAGAGGCAGCCTTTTGCCAGTTTGCCGAGGGACGGCACATATCTAAATTTAGTAACGTAGATCTATTACTCCAGTCCAGCAGCGGATGAAGTCGGATTCAAGTCCGCGACTCGGATTTGGACTCACTGGACTCGGACTCAGTGCCGTGTGACTTCCAGGCACCTTATTGATTTTTCTGTTTTTATCTATATATTTGCTTTATTAACGTAACATCAACAAAAAATTGTAGACTAAGATTAATTTATAACATTCTGCCGTGCTGTTGTTTCATGTTCATGTTGTGAATACCGAAATTACCGCACATTCTGCTTTTTCGAACTAAGTCTAGGACTCAGACTGAACGGACTAGACTACATCACTGTCTGAATCCGCGACTGTGTGTGTGCGAGCGGTGCCTCGTTCACTGTAGGCCCACAGAACCGCATCGCCGTTATCATCAGCCATCATTACACGTACAGTACGCCATTTTATTACTCTACACTCAATAATTGCACGAAATTACTCTAACATATCTGCGTAAATTCGGTCATCAGCAATGACAGCAGTTCCGTCAAATTGTAATTATATTAATAATGTTTCGTGACTAAATAACAACAACAAAGTCGCTTTATGAAGTAATTTACACAACTTATATGCGAACGAAATTTATGAAGTCAAACTAAAAGAAAAATTTATGGCTTGCGAATGTGCATTCACATCTTGATGAATAAAATCCAACATCTCCGTTTCGATGCGATTCCCGTAAACCCACGAAACTTGTGAAAAAAGTTGGTCTTTTTCAACCTTCTTAAAGCATTATATAAAACTTTAAAACTGCAAACAGTTGCTTAAGGACATTTTGCATATTTGCATTTTGTCACAGTAAAAGTGTGGTGAGATACTTAATAACTGCTGTATTGTAAATTGTCCACAGAGTGTGTTAATAAAAGAATTTTAAAAATCGGTTCATATTTGGTAAAATTATGAGCAACGACAAAGTGTGACAGTTTTCTGGGACACAGTGTAGTCTAACATAGTGAACTACTTGACAGTTAAATACATGAAGTTTTTCGTTTCTCATTTGTTAATGTAGGCCTATATTCGTTATATTTGTTTATTGAAAATTTTGCGGAGCAGCGTATGAAACAAATGTGTATTGTGGGCTTCATAGCACGTATAAAATAAATCAAACCTAATAATAAGAGCAAAAAAACTTTAACAGTTTACAAAATTATGTAAGGGCGATACGAGTCAAAACTCGAAAACGGCAAAATGGTTTCGGGGCGATATTATCGCGTGTTGAATTCCAGACTGGCTCTTTACATTTTACAAGACTAGCCATTCTAAATACTTGAAAAATATTACTGTATATTTTAAACAACATTTCGTTGTTGATAACTTTTACTTAATTGACGCAAAATAGGTGCCAATCTAAGTGAAAGTTGTTTTCGAGTGTTGACTCATATGACTCATATCGCCCTTACATAGCCTTGTAAACTGTGAAAGCCGCTTGTGAGAATGCGTAGGCCTATATCCATTATGTATTTTTTTACTCAATGTAATTTAACACACAGTGATTTTAAAAGTTAAGATGATAATATTTCAATTTTTTTAACGGCAACGGCCTATTTATATTGTATAGCTGTAATTTGCCGTTACTGGCACACTACCAGCGTTGCAGCTGGTGACATCACAGACAATGCATAAACTGCTGAGACGCGTTTCGCACTTTTTTTCTCTGAGAATTTCACTTCTACGGCTCAGTAGTTCTCACTAGTTCTCACGAAAAGTGTGAAACGCGCAAGTAAGAATTTTACGAGAATTCTAACATAGAATTTTGGATGACGTAACTCACAAGCTAGTGGGCGGAGCTAGCATAACGAGCAAAGGAAAATCTTGCTCATGATTTCTCAGAGAAGCTCAGAGAAAAGGAAGTGCGAAACGCGCATTCTAAGTTAGAATTTCTGAGATTCTCAGAGATTTTCAGAGAAAAAAAGTGCGAAACGCGCCTCTGCTTTCTATACTGACGTCATAGTCACTATGACGTCACGCCACTGCGCGCACACGCAGACAGAACGATAGACTAAAATTCAGACATGCCTGGACGTGTCTTTCTACCGTGGGCATTAGCATTCACTGCAATATACGTGGTGTCGACACGGACTGATGTTAACTACATTGTTTCGGCTTGCAACTTCTGTCTTTGTATTTTCATTTCAAGTATTTAGAATGGTAGTCTTGTAAGGGTCAGTCTGGAATTTAATACGCGATAATATCGCCCCAAAACAATTTTTGCCGTTTTCGAGTTTTGACTCATATTGCCCTTACATAGCCTTGTAAACTGCTAAAGTTTTTTGCTTTAATTTTTGCTGTTTTTAGTCGACTTTTGTCAACATTTTTGGTATTTGATTTTATGACAATAAATTTATTCACTGTTTTCAGAATACTCCCGGACGGGTGAAGGAAGTTGATGCAAGAAAAAAATTATGCGTGATGTAACAATGTCTGAGACATGTTGATACATGCTGAGCTGCAGGAAATTTTGTCTTTGAATAAGACCAGTTGGTTGCCATAGCAATAGGGGTCGGCAGCGGAGAAATTTAAGTGACACCATCGGATAGCCCGGGCCCGAAAATAGGGGGGTAGGTGCAAACAGAGCGCAATTATCTTTTGCGTGAGCCGCGTTATAGTCAATTTTATCCCCAAAAATCGTTGCCATGGCAACAGGGATCGGCAGGGGAGAAATTTAAATGACACCTTCGGATAGCCGGGGCACGAAAATAGGGAGTAGCTGAAAACAGTGCGCAATTATTTTTTTACGGGGACCGAGTTATACTGCTTTGAAGTCCCGATAGGCCGTAATGCAAAATTTTGCAACTTTTGAATGGTTGCTACGGCAACAGGGGTTGTTATGGGGTGAATTTAAATGACGTTGTTAGATTGTCCGACTCCAAAAATATGGGGGTTGGTAAAAACAGCGCGCAATTATCATTCATAGGGATCGAGTTATACCGCTTTAGATGCAAATTTTTAAAAATTGGAGCATAAAAGGGGTAAATTTTGAAAAAAAATTAATCGAAACCATATAAGGAGTGTGTCCGGCGTCATGACACTTCGTTTGATCCATTAGCGGCGTCGGTCGGTCCAACGGGCGAACCTGGAGCCGTGCGCAAGAAAAAAGAAAGAAAAAATAGACGCTTAACGGCAAATTTCGCGCATGCGCAGCCACGCCCCATTTGAACCGATTGTAACCAATTTTTGCCTATAGGGTCGAGTGGTCGATGTGATCACTGATGCCAAGATTTATGGAAATCGGTTAAGGGGTTTTGGAGTTACAGGACCACTCCCCCCAAACGCCATTTCCTATACTTAACGTTCATCGCCTTTACAACAGTGTCAGCACTACCGTACTGCACTGTGATTATAATTTCATTACTGCAAGAATCACGACAACATTCCATTAAAATAAACTTGCAGGTCACCGAATGTGAGATGCGTGAAGTGTTCTGTAAAGCCACATGCAAATAAATAAATAAAAGTTTAACGAGCAAAAATAATTGCATGCATGTGTGTATGTGTTAATCTATCGTTATGTATATAAGAAGAATTGTGTCAAAGTCATCCGTGCAAAGATGGCGCGTCGGTATAGCTACGAATGATGATGAAAACGCTCTGCCAGTTTCTATTCCGGAAATCTAGTTATCACGGCGCCGCGCAACCGGAAGTTGTTTTAGCCGAACTGTTGCGTCGAACGTTTTCTCTGGTTGTCCGGCATGTTTATGTGATCATAACATCCATTTCATATGGCGCGACAAAAATCAATATGACGCGCAAACTGCACAAACGTCGCTTTTCGGCGCTTGGAGGCCGAGCCCACTCGATTGTTTGGTCTCCAGTCAGTCGTAAATCTAACTATATTGCGGTTTTTGTCTATTATACTTCAAAAGCTGTAACTTAAAGATAAGAGAATGCTTTTTTTCATTTATTTTATGACGTACTTTTGTCACCACAGTGTCTGGGGGTGTTATAACCGCCCATAATCTCACTTCACTCAAGCGTGACGACCGATACGTGGCTCGGGTGTGCGCACAGTGCCCATTTCCAGGCAGAACTCACCGTCGACTACAGTCATGACATTATTATACGCTTCAATATACGGTCTAACTAATATAATATGTATTATGCTTCGTTATTTCTGTTGTTATAATCTTTCATTTTATACGTTAACGACAAAACTTGTAAACTTTGTTATATATTCAACTTTATTCATTATACAATAGTAGCACATATAAAGAAAAAAACATAAACATAATTAACAACACAGCGAACGGTAAAAAATCTTAGTGCAGAAGTTTTCGTTTGACTCAGCTTTATTCTAAACTTTATTTTTAAAAGATATGTTTAGATACGTTTATAACACTTTTCTCAGAAAGCGTGTTTTAGTAGTATCGATCGACTTTTAATTTTTGTCACACTATCACACGGCAAGCAAATAGTGTCGGTAGAATGTAGACCCCGTTTAACTTGGTGTTACCAATCGACTTTTGTATCGTGCCGCTCTATCGCCTAATCGTACTTTATATCGACGACATATATAGAACGCGCCAGCAGCGATATCGCGCGCGCTCTTTATGGCGTCTTGAATCGTCTATAGAGCGCTCGTAAAATAACGTCAATTGGAATAGACCGCTGCCGCAGCGTGCAGCAATCGAGCTGTATGGACCCAGTCCCGCATTCTCCGATTGTGATGGATCTTTCGGTTAACTCACTGTCGCACAGTCTATTTACTCTGATGAGGAGACGCTTTGATCCGCACAGATTTGCGCCGAGCAGTGGACAGCTCCATTGCAGGATTAACGGCCGTCGAGAGGCTATTGTGGCTCACGGGCCTCGTAATGCAAGTGACTCAGTCGCTAAATCCACAGTCCGCACTCTGCAGTTGGAACCGTTTCTTACTATAAGAATACGCACAGCGTCCCTTCGTCCAGTGTACTGTGTGAGAACGAACATTATACAGAGTGGTCCAAAAACGAGGCCACTCTGTTATATAGCTTCCACTTTCAGAAATACTGCTCAGATTTACGCAATTTTTTCGAAATAATTTCTGTAAAAAATCGCGTATATCAGAGCAGTTATTCTGAAGGTAGAAGCTATATAACACAGTGGCCTCGTTTCTGGACCACCCTGTAGGTGCATTATTGATAACAAAGTGCAGCTTTAAGGTGTGTTTAAAGCAACATAAATAAAATGAACTTAACTAAAACGATATAGTTTATTTTATTTTTGTCGCTTTGAACACGCCTTTAGATCATCATTCTTTTGCGAAGCGTTTAACCAACAATAATCATTGTTGGACGGAGTATTATAGCTGCATGCTGAACGATGAATCTCTAGAGATTGCGACTGTGTGTGGAAGAATGGCCACTTTCTTGACTGATAGATCTGTCGAGACTTTTCGTTAATAAACTCTGCGATCTTCTTTTGATGTGTTATCGGTCTTTACGATACGATGCGAAATGGCAAATTTAACGTGCTCAAAAAGCGGCAGCTATCCAACAGCTTAATTTACAACACTGCATTGCACTTTACTGAATTAAACAGAAAACTAAGTAATAAAGCATCAGAGGGTTATACAGCACGAAAAAAAATCCGGAAAAACACTCATAGTCTGTTACCCATCGTTTGCAATCACAACGGTTTTGGAAAAAGAGGATGACAGAATTGAAAGAGCGATCGATGCATACAGAATTGTGAGAATGAAAATGGAGCGCTGTATACGTATCCTGAACGGAATGATCGTGACGGGGCTGGTGTATTAAATCAACAATTTTGTTCCAAAAACGAGTTGACGCATGGTAAAAAGAGATAAGTGATTTTCAAAAATGGCTTAAAGGAACGATGCCAATCAATGAGGAACGAGTACTGTGAGGAGCCAAAGAAAAATTTAAAGAGTATCAAAAATATGCAAGCAAGTGTACACTAATACTAACAAGAAAGTCCAGCTGTCGCTAGGGAAGACGCGCTACGTCCCATTCACTACCTGTTGCAGAACTGACCCTTAAGGTCATCCAAGGTCGATGATTTTCATCTCACGTAAAAGGGCGTATGCGATTTCCCATTAGTGATCAATAGCAACTTTGGCCCTGTCTCGCACCGTTTAGCCACAATACATCCGTTACATACTGACAGATGGACACACGACAATTTGTGCCATAGACCCCTATACAGCATAGCTGCTGCAGCGTGTTAATAAAAACTGAACGATGCTCGCTTAACCACTCCAAGCAGGGGAAAGGTCCGGGGAACATGTCCAGGGGGGAAATGTCCGGCTGCCCTCCAAGCAATGTGGTATCTGACTATGACGAACCAGCAGTGTTAAGGCGACAGATGCGTCACGAACACGACTATAGTCAATGGCGTGATAACTGTCGGTTCGAGTGTGGCGTATTATGCAAAATGTGTCGCCATGTCGTCGAACTGGCTGCATGGTGTCCGTCGCAATTACGCCTGTACAGATGGGTTCAATTACTACGGCTGGCTGGGGCACGCTAACGAACGACGATTATGCTGGCGCCGCGCTAGTGGTGCGTTATCGACCATTGGCAATCCGATTACTATACGTAGAGCTAGGCCTACACAGCAGAGCTAATGAGCTCGCATGCGTTTAGACGTCGATATAAGTCATCATCATCATCATCAGCGTCATCATTTGAGGCTTGCTTGCGTTAATGTGCGCTCGATCCGGTTTAATATTCGGCGTCGTCTTGTCTGTCGGCACGTGAATTGCTGCAGTCAGCGACGCGTCACCCATCTGTCAAATGATCCTTGTCGTTGTCGCATTCTGCACAGAGGCCTACGAGTATCTTATGAGCGAGCGAGTGAGTGAATACGAATGCTTATAGACTGCGCAATTAATAAAAAACAAGTCACACTGCAAAGGAAAAAACTGGAAGCTATACATCATAAGTTTCAGCGAGACTATTGGGTATATCCTTGAAGGACAAAGTACGAAACGAAGAGGTGAGACGACGGACTAACTTGGAAGAAATGAACGTCGTCGTGAAAGAGAGAAGACTAAGAATGGCCGGGTCATGTACTACGCGTGGACAACGATAGAATATCAAAGCAAGTTTTGTATCGGCAAATGGATCACCATGTCAAGTGCAAACCAGGAAGACCGAGCAAGAACTGGATCGACAGACACCATACGCCAAGACTTGAATACCATTTGTATGGCCCGGGAAGAGGCTGAAAAATTTACAGCCGACACAGAAGATCGGCGTCGAAGTGTGGCCCAATGTGTTTACGACACGGGATGATCTAAGTCTAAGGCAGTGCGCCGCAGCCTGGGCGAACAAAATCGTTCTAAGTAATCGCTTATACTGTAATGTCTTTCTGTCGATATTAGGTCAGTAGATTGTTTTACAGCTGCGGTCCAGCTACCGTGAAACTACTGTTGTTAATCTGTGACTGTGTCTGCGGCACGGTACACGTGTAGACTAGACAGATGTCAGAAGACCTGATATGTCGACGTTCCACTTCCGTGACGAGTTGACAGTCGTTCGACAGATACGGCACAGTCTACACGAGTAAAACTGTAAGCGAAAAACAATTTTAAAATAAGTAAGTAAGTAAGTAAGTAAGTAAGTAAATGATTTATAAAGCGCCAAAGTCTCAGAAAGAATCAGGGCGCAGTGAATAGAGACTGCCACTCGTTCTTTTTTTGTGTCATCAATAGCCAGGTGTCTCTTTGCAATGTTTGTTTTAAATTTTGCTACAATAAATTTCTCAGTTGCTGGTGTATAAAAAGATAATCGAAAATTGCATTCTCTAACATTGTAGACGCATGCGTGATTGCGTTTCGACTGTCATTGTAAAAAGGTAAAGAAACGTAACAATACGAAAGCGCACTTTATCGAATTTTTTTGGCACATGGTAACTGAATTAGGGCCAAATGAAAATAATGCGGTGTACTTGTCACTATTTAATAATGTTGACTATTGTACACGTTACAGCGTTTTTATTTAAGAAGAGAGCGTTTTCCGGATGCACTGCACATGCCGTGCATGTTGATGTCACAGCTAGGCCTTATGAAGTGGTGCTTTATTATTGCCGAATAGAAATGCATTCAGGAACTGACGTCAGAAAGGCTTTCGGCAAGTGCGTGGCTTGCGGCTTTAACGTTACTCTCCGGACAAGCCGGGAACCTGAACGGAACTGCATGTGCATTCGTAAAATTAATTTATGGCTATGCATCTGTCTGCGACATATGCCACGAACGAACACGTTATATAGACGCCTTAATCAGGAGATGAATGGCTGCCGTGGAGGCGTGAATTGTGTTTGCACCACAGCACTACGATCCAGCAGGACTATTCATCGATCACGGCGCCGGTCTGCAAGACACAGTAGCTACAGGCTGGCTACATGTGTGCCTGGCGTCATTATCCACATTGAGGTGAAGCGACCTATAGTGCGCTAGTCCGTGTCCGTGAATGACTGCCACAGATCACGACTGAGCGTAAGCTCAACTCCTTTCCGTCTGTTAGCTCAAATAGCAACACATTAACTCAGTCCCAAGCATCCAAAACCGTGCATGTGTGTCGTGTTCGGACGTAACCAGGCCAAATATTGTCAGGATGCCTAAGAAAACGAATCCAACACGACAGAGTTTTAAAAGCTAAAGCAAACTTTGTTAATGCTAACGACTAGCGAAACAAGCAAACGACGATTCGAACGGTCTTGGAAAAGGGATAGACAGAAAGACAGAAGGACAGACAGAAAAAACTGATGGTGTTGCACGTGAGCCTTTGCTTAAATTACTTATTTAATGTTGATGCGATTTAGTAATGATGACTTTCTGCGATGTGAGTAGCCTTATTGCTTTTTGCCGATTAAACGGTTAATTGAAAAAAGTTATATATACTGTGTAAACAACCCAAAGTCAGCAAACTTTATGCTGGTATGCTTATTGCTTGTTATTTGCATAAACATTAATTGATAACTAGTCATAAGGCCAAGCAGACGTAGCATCACAGTAATGAGACTAAAACGCTAACAAAGAATGACAAAAAATGTCAAAGCAAAGCTGCGTTCCGGCGCTGGTAAAGATTTGTTCAAATTTGAAGTCACAGTAATGACCGCAGATGGACGGCGGAAAGCGCGCGAAAGCTGACAGGGAACGAAGATGCTGCATTGAAGCAGTCACAGACACTTGAGCGCAATAGCCCACGCAACAAAATAATGAGAAACGTCATCTTCGCGCTAGCTAGGATACATGAAGCCAATGAAGCCGTCGCCAAGATGCAGCTGCCGACAGACAAAAAAGATTTCAGTAATGATGCTAATGACATTACCAGTGATGGGCACCAGCGCTTTATTTCTAGTTAATCAAAACGAAACATCTTCGATGTCATTATTATTGCTATTATCATTTTAAACTCTTGGGAGTAAAGATCGAGCTGAGACATTTAAAATGTGAAGAATTAGCACGCAGTTCAAACGTTAGCTCGAGACATAATTATACTGGTTTCAATAAACAACGGACACGGCGCTTTGTGAAACTTGTTTTTTGGTTGCGCTGTAACAAATAATTACTTATTTATTTGCAGTTGAAGCGCAGTATAACGATTGGCAAACGTTATTATTAGCTGACCGTTTTATTGGGCCGCAGTGTGGTTCATGCCGGTCTGTCTGTAGTTCTGTACGTCTGTCTGTTTCGTGACCAACGTATTTTTCAGTTATATCATTAAGAATGGCGTATTTCAAACAGTGCAGATTAATTGGGCCTATGAATCGAATTAACGAAAAATTTAAAAAGCACCAGTTTTTCAAAACTAGCAGTTTATTAGTATACAATAGCCTATATCTAGCGTACTAAGGGTCTTCAGAACGTGCAATTATGCGCCATACGAATAATGATTTTACGTTTTGTTTTAGTTTATTCACGTTACTATCTAGGCTCGTAAAGCCGTAATAACATTAGTCATTCGCAGGTCACTGTGTACCAATAATTAGTTTAATATCTTTTTGTGTCTCATTGGGATTGCATTGACAGTACAGTGCTGATTTAGGCCTATCGGTTTTCTGAAATCGTAGAGTAAACGGATAATTCATTATTATGTCTAAATGACATCAACGCTGCTGCTGCTGCTGCTGCTACTGAGCTGTCGCTGTAACTGAAGATGATGGTGAATTATGAATGCTAATCGGAACGAGGTTGCCCGTTGCCGTACTTTGATGAACAACAACTTCCGGGTGGCGTTACGAGATCGTCCGTCGCGCCCGACGACGCTTTTCATACGCACACAAATGGCATGATTACACCGTGCGTAAGAGATTTAGATGATTAAGAAGTATAAAAATATCTCGCATTGTGTGTTTCAGTTAACTGTTATTATGTCTGCCGGTAAATGTGGCATTAGACAAAAGGCACTGTTTATGTGTTAGATACTGAACTGTAGAGCTTATTTCCGTATAGGATACAGCACACGAGGCAGCTCTTTCCACGCTGGTCAGACTGCAAAAATTCGAGTAGCTGTTCACGAGACAGTGCAGGAGTCTGCCCGGCCACGTGCGTTGTGGGCGGCGTGGAATACGTGCGGTTGTTTGTCACGAGACCGGAGGTGTGACATTTACAGTTTTTGGTGTCAACAAGTGGACAGTGGATTTTTTTGGTCGTTGCTGTTGTTGTTATTACGACGCTGCTGTAACTTTTGGTGTTATTGCGATATTTTTGCTCGACAGATATTTGTACTAATTTGTAGCTGCTGCAAATTTGCACTTGATTATGCAGTAAATTGTGCGGTTTTGTTATGCTTGTGTTTAATACATCATTTCAGCGTTGGTTGTGTTTGCATAAGTTGTACAGATTATTTTGCAGTTTTTACTTTTAATGTTGTAATTTTTATTTTTTTCGCTTTTTTGGTTGTTTTCCTCGCGGTGGCATCGTGTCCGAGCTGGGCGTGGTTTGTGTAGCTTAGCAGTAGTCATGCTTGACTGACCGTGCCTTCTTGAAACGACAGTGCAGGTTTTTGCTTTCGTGGAAGGCACTGTTGGCTTTAAGGAAGGCACTGTCAGTCAAGCGTGACTCTCTTGCTAGGCTAAAAAACATCGCTAGGAACACGCATTTACAACATTCTTAGCATAAATAACTTGTGTTAAGTTTGTTGTGATACATGTTTAGGCCTACCGGTAACTCGTACGCAGTGCACGAAAGTCAGAACATTAATATCGGATAAAAACGTCACAGATGCGCCGGATGTTGTTTGACACTGTCTGAAAGGATGTCTTTTAATAATCGGCTCAAACGTGTTTGGCGAAGCATTACTCTCCTGTTAGTCCTGTCTCACAGTCTACTATAGTTCCGAACGAGGCGAGGCGCTTACTTATTGCTTTTAAAAGAAATAAGTCAACGGCTCGTTTGGAGCAGTCTGCCCAATATTTGAATCGTAAAAAATTAGCTGTTGGTTAAACTTTTCGATGGTCAAAACCTGACCAAAATTGTGACGTAAATCATATGTACACCGTGTCTCAGAAAAAACAGTCAAAATTGTTTTGGTCATAACTTTGTCAAGTTTTTATTTTGAACCGGGATTATAAAATTGAACGTAACTCCGAGCATCGTGCAAAATTTCGCGCCGATCGGCCGACGGAGGTCGGAGATTGCACAAGGAAAAAAGAAAAAAAATAAAAAAAATAAATTCCAGCAAAACATAAGCCTTCCCGAAAACTATCGTGTTCATGCAGTTTTTGGGAAGACAAGTAGCATTTATTTTTTTCTCGCGTAATCTCCGAGCTCCGTCGGCTGATCGGCGCGAAATTTTGCACGATACTCTAAGCTGCGTTCAGTTTTATAATTCCGGTTCAAATTTTTTTTCGGGGGGAGCCTCCCCAAAAAATTTTTAGGGGCGAAAAAACATGCAAAATTTGGCCCGATTTTGGTCGACTTCAAAGTTTGGCGGCGAATATCTCCGGAATAGATAAAGATATTCAAAATCGGTAAGTTACTCGATCGAGAGCGATTCCTCCCGCGTTAGGCGAAACAAGGACGCCTTCGTTTGGGGTGACCCCCTTCGAATTTATAGAAAAGCTTTACGTTTCCTGAAACTAGAGTCTTCCAGGCAGTCGATGGTGAAGATTTGGTGATCCTAGCTTGCACCGTTTTTGACTGATCCACCCGTGTGACAGACGGACGGACGGACAGAATTGCGATGGCTAAGACGCGCTGAAAGCAGTAGCTGCTTTCGCGC
>Ga0056128_1009294_pt1 | contig 12358 bp, 10 predicted proteins | sample WorMetLIZISLAND2_FD_71113 | JGI IMG/M metagenome (GOLD analysis project Ga0056128, IMG submission 71113) | Marine gutless worms symbiont microbial communities from Max Planck institute for Marine Microbiology, Germany - Olavius geniculatus... ...
GCATAGAGTAACTTCGTTTCAGCCGAAACGCGTTACCAACTACGCCACGCCACCAACGCCAGTACCGTGGCGCCACCTTGTGAATGATATAGACTTGTGTTGCAGCCCGAAATTGCCAAAAATCCATAAAACCCCCTATTTTGGCGTTCAGGGTCATTCAAGGTCATTGAATTCGGCGCCAATCAAAAGCCAGTGTACGATTTCTTATTAGTGATTAATAGTAACCTAGGCTCTATCTCGCACCGTTACTGAGATACAGCGACTTATTGGCCAGAAATCGCAAATTCTGCCCACCCACTCTCATTTAGCGCCCTCGTTCGGGGTGATCCCTTCGAATTTATCGAAAAGCTTTACGGTTCCTGAAACTAGAGTCTTCCGGGCAGCCGACGGTGAAAATTTGGTAATTCTAGCTTGGACCGTTTTTGCCTGATCCTCCCGTGTAACAGACAGACAGACAGACGGACAGACGGACGGATGGACAGAATTGCGATGGCTAAGACGCGCTGAAAGCGCGTAACAAAGAACCCAGAACATTAAAAGAACACTATATTTCACCCCTTTGTCATGCAGACCCTGCGGGGCCGATTTTTACCATTTTTGTTCTGTGGGGTCAGACCACCGGCGCAATCACCCGTGTCAAATTTTAAGTCAATTGCTTGGTTGGTTAGGGGGCTACTAGTGCCTAAAATCTGGGGTTTCCTATTGACTTTGATAGTCGCCCTTACAACAGTGTTACCCACTACCATGCTACACTGTGATGTATCAGGTGTCCGGTTTTTTTGAGACACACTGTATACTGAAGGTGGTCTGGTGGGCTGACAGATATGCAAACGCTCATCAACGCTGGCTGCGGATGTAACTTAATAAGTCACGGTGACAAAATGATTAAAATCATAAAATCGCATGAATTCAAATTTTTTCACTACAGTACTAATAAAATAATTAAATAATGTCACCTAAAACAATTCAATTATAGCCGGCAATTACTAGCATCTGAGACGTCATAACAATTCATTCATACTAGCATAAAAGCTAAAAACAATTTCTGTGTTTGCGGTTGCAATATGGAAAAAATGTAAAGACAGTGAAAGAATATTTTTTTAAATTTTTTTGTTTTAAAGACATTTTGCATAACATTATGCAACAGCTCACAAGAAACAAAGTCACATGCGAAACAGTACCATAAAAACTACAGTATAAATACTGTGCTTAACGAACTTAAAGCAAAAAAATTTGTGTCAGTAATACGTGTACTTTGAAAGGAAACCAAAAACTGCACTAATATTTTTGAAGGCAACATAGAAACCTTTAGTGACAGACGACAACCGGAAGCACAGAAATTTGTTTATGCCTTAACTAAAACATGATACTGATAACACCACGATTAATCAAATTATTTGGTAAAAAATGTCACATAAAATTACAGTTACTGCTAAGCACAGCTAACGACAACAACAGCAGCATACTACGCATGCAATGACTGACTTCAACAGAGACCCTGTTCCAACTGCCGTTCAAAGACAACCTCTCTCCCTTGTCCTCCCCTACCCATCCCTCGCTCTCCCCCTTCGGCACTTCCCCCTTCTCCCTTTCTCTTCATCCTCTCCCTTCCCTTCCGATTAAAACTAGTGAAGAGATCTGGGTAAACGCTACTAAGCTCCCCAGTGGCGTCCCACCTGCAGTCGCAATTTGCTGCATTGTATGACTGCAAAACACACCTGGTTCAATCAATGCAGCTCCTACAGAATCTCTGGCTCTCTGGTGAGCGTTACATCAGTCGTTCAAATTGGCAAGCCAAACCATACCAAATTTTTATGGTCCAAAATGCCCTTCCCCCCCCCAAAAAAAATGGCAGACCTGTTGTCAGCCGAACACCTCAAACATGCCTAAGTCCGGCACCGACTAAATCACGTCACACACTGATTTACTGCTCTATGTTAATGAAATATAGAGAATGAAAAATAAGTTAAAAAAAGAATTGCACAGTTGGAAGGCCAGAGTTTTTCATGATTGAATATTTATAACAACACAAGAATGAAGGCTGAGAGTGGAATTAAGTTATTGGGGAGCGGACGGCGAGCACCCCCATAGCAGCTAGGGTTCCCCCAACTGCAAGCGCATTTCTGCATTTCCTGGGCAGAGAAAAACCCAGAGAATACATGCAGCAGGTATAAATTTCGTTAGTTTGCTGTACTGGTACACAAATTATGCATATAGAGATGCAACAGAGCACTCGCTGCCTGGCTAGGGTTGTGGTGGCACAGTCATCGTGGGTGGCTTATATCTGCCACCAGCAGAACTTAGGCCAGTTGCAAGAAAATCACGTTGATGAAATAAATTAGACTAGCTAGATGCACATTTTAAGTCAGACTAAGTAATTTAAGTCACTCATACTTTTACAATATATTCACAAAGATGTCTCACCTTCACGTTACCCCATGCAAAATGCTCAAAGCACAGCAAAGAAACAATTGCGGATGTCCCAGCTTTACGTTTTGTCAACTGTGCCATCAAGCCCGTGAGAGCGAAGGTGTCGCTGCAGATGTTCCTTGCGCGTAAAACCGTTCCCGCAAATGGTGCAGATGTGCGGGCGTGGCCTTGTAGCTAAATGTATGGCTGAGTGTCTGCGACAGTGTTCCATTCTTGTGAATGATCTCTGACAAACGTCGCACTTGTACAAACGAGGTTGTCTCTTGGCGTGTGTGCCGAGATGGCTATTCAACCAGTCTGCACCCGCAAATGTCCGGCCGCACACAAAGCACGAATATCCCTGCGACGAATAGCACAATATAATACAAAATGTAATAAAAAATACAATAGGGATGTCCGGTACACTGGAAATTGGAAGCAGGACGTTTTTTTTCCAGGAAAAAGCTGAGGACAGTTCAACTGAGAAGAGAGGGATATTTTTTTCACTTGACAAATCAACAAAACACAGTCATTTGCAAGGCGCATAAACGACTCAAAATGATGCCAAGAGATGCGTTCTGAGAGGAAAAATGCGTACAAATACATTTGTGGGCACACCCAGGTGGGATCTTGCAGCAGTCCCCAGACACGTTGATGGATGTTTGGGGGAGGGAAGAGTAGGAAAAAAGGGAGAGAAGAAAGAAATAAAAAAGGAAGAGGAGAAAAGGGGTAAGGAAGAGAAGGGAGGTAAGAAGTGAGGATAGAGGGATTGGTGCAACTTGAGGGAAAGTTTGCTTCCAGGCGCTGTACACACTACACAGCGTAGGCAATGGTGGGTTTAGAAACATGTGAGATAGAAACCATGGAGGCTCAAAGGGTGGGAAATGTTGGGGAGGAACTCTTTACCCACTCTTTACCAGTCATGGAGCTTGGGGAGCACTCTCAGCCCCCCCAGCAAAGTTCTGGGTGCAGCCTGAAAACCAAATGGGTTTTGTGCAATTACAGCATGGCTTTTCAGGAAAGTTTGAATGAAATGTTTCGATTGTGCTGTTGCACGGTTGTCTAGCAATAAAATGCAGAACTGGATAAGTGGTAATGTATATGGGTTTACAGGATTCATCCATGCACCATCCTTTGTCATACAAAGTAGGCTACACAGACTCCAGGAAACATTTAGGCTCATTGCACATCATGAAAGTTAAAAGGACCAAAAATATGGCATTAAGCTCTTATCCATATCTCTAGCAGATAATACAGATATTGGTCAATTTTCAAAATTCGTTCACTAACAGACGCAAGAGTTGACAATTTGCAATTGCTACACATCTGCAGCTAATAGAAAAATGATGGAATATGTACATGAGATACTACGAAAAGGCTGCATTCACAGAGAAACAAGTAAGAGTATGAGTCCGGGTTTTCATTTACGGCTCTTAGAAGCTTCATTCGTATGAGTGGAGAGTTCACGGTCACTTGTACAAGCACGTAACTTAACGTGTGTCGGCCATATTGAATGACATCGAACTGAGGAAATGCTTCGCGAATAAACAACAATATTCCATCACATCGCTAATAATTTCACTAACCGCACACCTCTAACGATGAACAATTTTACAACCGGAATGTCAGTTCTGACATCAAATGTGTGCCACAGCTTTAAACAAATTATATTAATTTTATCTACAGGGAGTCTACTTCGCACGGGTTGGATAAAAACATGACCTGCACAGAAACTACTCGCACGAGTGAAATTTACAGGTAACCCGTACTCGTATGTATGCGAACAGCCACCATTAAAATACACACAAAATCGTGTTTGCCGGAACTCGTATACGGGAACTCGTACAATGCCGGACTCATACTCGTGTTTATGTGAACGCAGACTAAGACGAGTACTTACACCCTTGGCTTGGCTGTCTGATGCCTGTGAAATGTTGGTAGTGATTACAGGGTGAGAGAGTGAGGTAATGCCACTGTCAACAGTCTTCTCAGCTGTCATTGCAGATATGTTGTCAGTAGCGGAGCACCAGCTGATGCTCTCAACCTCAAACGAATCAGCAGTAGCAGTAGTAGTATTAGTCGCCACTGTTGTTATTGCTATTGATGCTGCTGTGGTTGTTGTAGTTGCATTATTGAAACAGTCATTCTGACCTGCACAACAGATGATAATGATGAATGAGCAATATTACCACGACCAGTAGTAGTAGTAGTCATAGTTGCAGTAGTAGTTATGGCTGTATCGAACAGCAGATTTTACTATTCGGCCAATTAATAATTTATGATACTATTTGACAGAATATAAATAGCTGACACAAGTTCAAACACGTTGCACAATGCCCTGGTTTCATCATGCTGCAGAGAAAAATTTCCAAATCAGACATTGTAAACATTTCCAAACCAGACATTTTGTAATTTGAATCCATGTTAAATGAATGATACCAACAACTTAGATTACTGCCACTAACGAAACATGACAGCGATCCACAACAGACTCCTGACAGTGAGCAAAGTAAATGGTTAAGAAAATGTTAAAAAACATCACGTGTGGGCGCTATGCTGCTGAAAAGCACTGTCTAAGGCTAAATGCAAAAACATCCAGTGGTGATGATGCAATGCTTATTATTCGTATTCGGCCTGTTTTGGGCACTACTATTTTGCCAAATACGAATACACTATTCGGCCTACCATTCGGACCGAATAGAATACAAATAGAATATTCGGTACAGCCCTGGTACTACAGTGTTTCATAAAAAACTGGACCCTGAAACTTCTTGTTATAACTTCAAGAAAACGGCTTTAATATCGAAAAAACGTTGGTACAGGCAATCTACACGTATAACTTAAGTTATAGTAAATGTTTAAAATGTTGTCCTTTGGCCTTGACGAAGGCTTTGAGTCGTTTCCTCCACTGGTCAATGGCCTCGTCCACAATCGTCTATTCCAAGTCAGCCCAGACCTTAACAAGTCTGCTCTTGTTGCCATGGAAACCATGCAGTTGGTGCTCGGGCCCATACCAAACTTTTCAAGCACAATGAACCTGCAACTGAATGGCAGTGCACTGTGTGAAAAATCATTTTAGGCGAACTTATTTTGATAAATTTATGCCGACCTACCTTAGGGGTCAGGTTTTTTTTATGAAACACAGTGTATTAGCAGTAGCTGCTGCCACTATACTGCTGCTGGTGCTACTTCTATGGCTCGATAAGTCAGTCAATCAGTCGTGACTCATTGAATCATAACAGACAAAGCTATGTCAACATTAAACCCTTTGACAGTTAAGAGAATGAAGCAATGCAATGTGACAGATAGTCACCTTGGTCAACAACTCTTTGTTAGCGGACCGTAGTATACAATATTATACCACGTCTCTGTGGGTGCCATAAAAAAACCTCAGCTGCAGTTCACCATTTTCCGATTGCTGCTACCTTGCTCCACTCCAGAGAAATTTGCAATCAACGTTGAGAGCTGTCCAAAATTCAATGTTTTTCATCCTTAAACCTATGGGGTTTGACACGTGCTGTTGGAAATTTGTAACGAGTTCCAAGGCATAGTGTATCAAATGGACATGGGATCCACCAACCACGAAAGCCCGTTTGGTTACCGTCTGCTGACAGCCATACAGGTTATCACCAGCAGAGCATAATGTCTGTCAGCTGGGCACATTGGCAACTAGAACGAGTGGACAGAAAAAAGTGGTCTCAAATAGACAGGAACGATAACTGTTACTTCTGTTACTGCTGCTACTAGTACTACTGTTGCAACTACAAGTAGTAGGCCCTACAACAACTACTACAACTACAACTAGTTCTTTGTAAAGTGCCCTTCCAGTAGATATTGTGACCTACAATGGTCTGAAATTGACTCTTACACATTTGCATTACCATGACAATTACGACGAAAACAACAAAAGCAAAAGCTATTGCTGTAACTACTGCTGCTGCTACTACAACAGTACTACTACTAATAAAACTACCTTTTGTTGCGTAATGTAGCTCTTCTAAGTGACGTTTCAAATGTTCAGAGCGGACAAACATCTGCCCACAATCGGGACACGTGAACGGTCGTACTTTCGTATCCCAACCGGAATGTTTTGTCACTGGCGGTTGTGAAAGGCTGGCAGTGACTACAGGGTCAGAGAGTGGGGTAATGCAACTGTCAACAGTCTTCTCAGCTGTCGTTGCAGATATGTTGTCAGTAGCGGAGCACCAGCTGACGGTCTCAACCTCAGACGAATCAGCAGTAGCAGTAGGAGCTGCTGCTGCTGCTGTTGTACTTTCATCACAGCTGTCAGGAGCGGAATAAAAGCTGATGCTCTCAATATCAGATGAATCCGCTGGAGTATTAGTAGTAGGTATTGTTGTTGTTGTAGTTGTCGTTGTTGCATTTGTATTTTCAACACGGTCATTCTGACCTGCACAAAAGCTGATGATGATAAATGAGTACTATTACTACTATCAGTAGTAATAGTCATAGTAGTAGTAGTAGTAGTAGTAGTAGTAGTAGCAGTCTCAGTACTACTACTACCGTTTCTGAGATATGGCGACTTATTGGCTAAAAATCGCAAATTTCCCCTACCCCTTTCTCATTAGCCCCCCTGCTCAAAATGACCCCTTTGAATTTACGGTAAACTTAACTGATCCCGAAACTAAAGTCTTCCAGGCAGTCGAGTGTAAAGATTTGGTGATACTAGCTTGCACCGTTTTTGACTAATCCACCTATGTGACGGACAGACAAACGGGCTGACAGAGAACTGCGACGGCTAAGGCGCGCTATAGCAGTACCTGCTGCTGTCGCGTGTAAAAATTCTGGAGAAGCTCATGCTTGCTCATCTGCATCTACATCTGTTCAGTTCTGTCAACTTCAGTGAGTTTCAGTCAATGTATCTTAAAGGACAGTCCACAGAGACAGCACTGTTGGAAGTGCTAGACCGTGTCTACACTGCAGCCAGGCGACAGTTCTCATCGATCTTGACCTATCCGCAGCTTTTGATACTGTCTGCCATGAGACTTCGCTGCAATGCCTTCAGACTGAATTTGGAATCAGTGGAATGCTGCTGTCATTGCTACAATCATACCTCTGCGGCAGAATGCAGTTCATCAAGCTCGTGTTTGGGTTAAGAAATCGGGCATCCATTTATTTAATTCAATTCTTATAACACTCTGCTAGGAAAGATTAAAAAAACACTTAGCTGGCTGGAGATCTAGACCTCCTCAGCAGCACAAGGGTGTCTATGTGAAATGGAATAAAATCCAGCAATAAATTTTCCGGGTTGATGGCAGGGAGTCAATAAATTGGTCGGTGAACCAACATACACATACCACAAGTCTCTGTGGTTTGCAGCGATTGTCACTCAATGTCAATGACTGATAACTTACTTTCTTACTTATGTGTTATGACAAAAACTGTACGTTCTATAATTATTAATTGTTTAGAAAAAACTATGTAGCCTAGATTCAGACCAATTCTGATACAGAAACAACAACAACAACGACAGCAGCTACTACTACTACTACTAGTACTGCTGCTCAGTTACTACTACTACCAGTACTACTACAACTACCTTTTGTCGCAGAATGTTGCTGTTTTAAGTGACGTTTCAAATGATCAGTGCGAGTAAACTTCTGCCCACAGTCGGGACAAGTGAATGGGCGTACTTTTGTGTCCTTCGTGCAACGTTTTTTCGCTGGCCCACTCTGAACAGGCCTCGTGTCACGAACTACTACGACAAGCTGCAATGATAAAACAGTTCACTACAACAATAACAACTACAACTACTATTACTAACTGTAGACTATAAGCTGAGGCTGTAATGCTGTCAGTCGTCCAAACTGAGCAAACCTCCAGTCACACAGTAGCACAACAACTTGCAATGAATGATGACTGGTTTACTACTACTACAACTACTGGTGCCATTCCACTAATTCTTGAAATGGGAAAAGCCCAAAATATACATTTTGTAGGGAATTTAATTCTGAGTACTAGCTGTGAGTCTTATTACAATGACGCCACTGTGATGTCAGTTATAAACATTACATACAGCATGATTCCAACTAAAAGCATCCCATAACAAACACTGTGCCACTGTTTTTTTCTGGGCAATAAAACTTAATGTGTATTATTTTCTCCATATCCGATAATAATAATACTGTAATATATGAACCAACATCGTCACAATAATAATGTCATCATCAAAGAAATTTCCACGTATGTTCAAAATTAAATTCCCTACAAAATGTATACTTTGAATTTTTTCTATTTTAAGAACTGATGAAAAGAAGCCATTTTGTAAACTTATTTATCAAACGACCTTCATACAACTAAACTGTTTACTAGCAGTAGTGTGATCATGTCTTTACAGCAATGTTTGTCAAGACACACTGCTCAAACTTTCAGCCACAGAGCCACCCACATTACACTGACAGCCATACTAATACCAATAATGCCCCCAAGTACCATATCTTACCTTAAACTTATCGTGTTTACTATATGTCAAACAGTTCGACTTAACACTAAACTGAAAAGTGCTGAGTGGTTCGGTGGACCGATCTGCAGTCATTTAACTACCTCAATATGTGGCCAACAACCAACAAAGTTGAACAAACATAACGAAGAGTCATCAACAACCTTTACCACGTGGATGACAGAAGTGAAGCAAACACACCCTGATCCTGAAAAAACGGACACTTTGAGGTTTAGTTAATAGCAGTATTAGATAAAAAAAATCCGAAAAAGAAATTAAAAACCAGAAAGTGTTTGTGAGAGTGCATATTTCCACTAAGTAAGTAAAGTAATGTAAACATCATGACTACTGCTACTGCTACGCCTACTTACTGGCACCAATACTACAACTAGTCAGCTGGAATGACAATAGCGATGACGTCATGAGTCACTCTGATGTGCACAGACACACACACAAAAAGATCGAAAAAGTGATTACTTAACCTCCACCAATTGACTACATTAACTTTGGCGGAGATAAAAGTAATATTCCTCCTGCCATATAGACCACCCGACTAAGTACGAGGAGCATTCATAAGTTCCAGGATTGTTCTTCCCAGTAAGCACACAGTGACAGCTGAAAACCAGAACTATTAAGAAGTTGTACTGCCACTATTATACATCACATACCATGGTCTCATTTATGACGTCACATTGTAAAGTCATTATTATTAAGATATAAATGATGCGCATTGACGTTTTTAAAGAATTAGATTAGAGAATAATCATAAAATTTTCTAGTCGCAGAACGTGTACAATGTGCTGAAATTTATTGTAAATTATTTGTAGTAATTAGCAGTGACACTTTATCACTTTTGAAAGTATATGAATAGTTTGCCTCCTTTTGCAGTGATCATAAGTCAGTTAGTGATGATGTCAGTGTTGGAGCACTGCTTATGGCAAAAACGGTCTGCTGCAGACTAAGCATTATTTGGTTTGCTTAAAGAGTTGTTCTTGCAGACTTTTTTCCTCAAAAGTCATACTGTGAATGAACAATATTACCAGACATTATTGTCTGATTGATTACAACCAGCAATTTGCAGAAATTGACCAGGTTTGCTGCAGAAAGATGTCATTCTCTAAAATGGCAGTGCCCCACCATGTGATTGGCCCATTAGGCAGTTGAGAAAATTGAAAAATAGGCTGGGAACTGTTACAGCATTTGCCATACAGTCCAGATTTTGCTCCAAGTAATTTTCATTTGCTTCGACCACAGAGCGAATCACTTTGAGACATTAATTTTAAAAACGATGAAGATGTTCTACCGCATTTTGTCCGAAAATTTCTACAGGTGCCAAAAAAAAAAATTTAATGCTACGGATTCCAGCCGACTTGTGGAACAATGGGAACATTGCAGTGAACTGCAGGGAAAATATGTTGAAAAGTAACATAACTGTCAGAAATGTGCGATTCACTGTTGTTGTATTGTTGTTGTATTGTCCTGGAACTTACTGAACGCCCCTCGCACTGAAGCAATAGAAGACTAGCGACCTGCGATTGCCAAACTGCAGAAACTTGTGAAGCTGATAGACTAGTAATGTTGTCAGGAGCAGATGTTATAGCAGTTGTTGCAGTGTTTTCAACACAATCAGTCTCTCCTAGACACCAAACAGTAACGACGACGATCATGTTTCTGCTGCTGGAGCTACTATGAACAGTACAGGTACTAACAAACTGCTACTAATTAATTTTTCTCAAATAGTCAGTCCACCAATCAGTCAGTGAATATGGAGAGCACCCTTTAAGCAAATTTCTTTGAGGGGCCACTGGCACCTGTTAAAAGCAGGCATGGTCAAAAACCTATGTCTTAGGGCCGGTTTTTGGATCTTTTAGTTAACTGATCAGTTAGTAAACCGTCTGTTAATTGTAGCTTGCTAGCGAAGTTTGTGCACGTTTCTGAACAAAACCTTGACTGGCTGTCAGCTAACTGAGCGGTAAACTATAGTTGCTTAGCAATGATGCACACGACACTTATCACTTCCGCCTAGTGCAGGCAGGCGTCATGAATATTAATGAGCGCGAGTGCACGTCAGCCAGCCTATGAGCCAGCCAACCGATTGCTGACGGCCATTTTGTCCATTCATGAATAGATTTTGTAATGAAATTTGTAGCAGCAAACGTCTCCTCGAGCGTTTTGAAGACCTTGCTATACGGTAAAATCGTACTATAGTATCACATTCTTCAATTACATGCTTGCAAAATGGTACAAAAGTTGCGTTAAATACGATAACAACAATCGACAGTTGGCTAACTGGCCGATTTTGGCCATTTTGACCGTTGGTTAATGCAATGGGAAACGCGAGTTATGCAAATCTGTCAGTTAACACTAACTTGACTAGCCAGTTGAGATCCAGAAACCCGCCCTTAAAGAATGCACAAAGCAACAGACACGAACTAAACTGAACTGTGTCACTTTGTACACTATATGGTATATAAAATGAACCGAACTGCACAGAACTCCCACTTCATTCAGCTCAGTTCAATTCACAAGTTGAAAGATCATGCGTGCTCAAAATTTCAACTTTGCCCCCAAATTTCTACAAAATGGGGCTCTCATCCCCAAATTTTGCCTTTTAGACGAAATTACCGGACAAGAAAATTCTTCAAAAGCCAAAAATTTAGGGGAAAGGGGGGCTCTTGCAATGACGCCACTGCTACTACTACAGAGGGGTAACCTGGTGTATCGTCAACGTGGAGTTCATAGTGATGGCGCAGTGAACGGACATCTGAGAATTTCTGCTGACAAATGAGACATGTGAATGGTAGTTCTGTCACTGCTGGAGTCTGCACTGCTAAAGTCTGCAAAGTGCAAATACAACTACAAATACTACAAACTACTGCAACAACAACAACTAAATCTAAAATCTAAATCTCTCTCGCACCATTACTGAGATACAGTGACTTATTGGCCAAAAATCGCAAATTTTGCCCACATCCCTCTCATTTAACGCCCTTGTTTGGGGTGACCCCCTTCGAATTTATGGAAAAGCTTTACGGTTCCAGAAACTAGAGTCTTCCAGGCAGCTGACGATAAAGATTTCGTGATTCTAGCTTGCATCGCTTTCGACTGATCCACCCGTGTGACAGACAGACGGACGGACAGAATTGCGATGGCTAAGATGCACTGAAAGCAGTAGCTGCTTTCGCGCCTAAATACCTGGACCCCTGATACATTTTTAAATAACTATGATGTTCAATGAATTAAAATTTCGTCACTACCGTTGATGTGTCACTGGAGTATTAACATGCAGTTGCCTCTACTGCGCATGCCGCCGAAAAAAAACCTCAGCTGGTACTGTGTTCTCAACATTTCCGCAAAGTAAGAGTTCTGTTAAAGGTCCATGGCCACGGTCAAACTCACTCGCACAATTTCTGTAGATTTAAATTAGACATTTAACCTCGCATATATAATATGTCGATTTGAGCTTCATAAATATATGAAATTAATGCG
>Ga0056128_1009298_pt1 | contig 12357 bp, 9 predicted proteins | sample WorMetLIZISLAND2_FD_71113 | JGI IMG/M metagenome (GOLD analysis project Ga0056128, IMG submission 71113) | Marine gutless worms symbiont microbial communities from Max Planck institute for Marine Microbiology, Germany - Olavius geniculatus... ...
TTTCTGTTTCATATGTATTGACAGCGCATCCAGTGCACTAGAGATTTTTCTAAATTATAGCGCACTATATAAAAGTTCACTTGGCCACTATAAACTTATCAGTTCATCTCAATGTGCATCATGGACACAATAACCCATTTCAAGTGCAGTTTTTAGTAAACGTAGTAAACTAACAGAGTTACAGTGCCTCAGAAGTCTTTCTGACGTAAGGCGCTATAGATGTTAGATTATTACTATTAACACACATTTCTGGGATGACTAATGACTGATTAAATGTCAGCCAACTTCAACCAGCCAATGCTGGCTAGTTACCCATTGCATGATTAATCAGACCTCTGCAAAGGGCAGAAAACTTAAATTTTATACTGCTCTCCCAACTGGAATCTAGGGCTAACTCTCAGGTGCCATCAATTGCAAGACATCCTGCGCATGAAAAAATGCATCTAAAAGTGAGCTAGACAGACTAAATATTTCTGAACATTTCCTAGAAACAGAAAGCTCTTGCACTTACCAGCCAACACTATTCTGTTGCACTGTTTGAGTGATCCCCAAAAGAACAGACACACACAATAACCTTATCATTATCAGCCTCCCTAAGAACTGCAAGGAATAACTAACAACCAGGAATCAAACCAACTAACCCGAGATCACATCCATCACAGAGTAGAAGCCGGTCCTCTCGATCGGCTCGGCCACACACCTCGCAGAACGTGTTGTCGAGTACCGGTTCATCCTCTACCTGCAGTTCACGCTGAGCTATTGGGATACGTCGGTAGACAACTCCTTCACAACCATCTCGGACCAGGATTAGACGAAACACTTGCCGATCCACAGGACACGTGTTTACGTTCTACCACAATAAACAAACAACAACTCTCCCAGCTACTGCTGTATCAGACGAAACACTTGCCGGTTTCCAGATATGTGTTTACGTTCTACCACAGCAATTCAACCATCAACACAGAAGCACTAGCAACGTTAATGCACTGAAGCTATAGATGCTCAAATGAAATAATTCATTCAAGAAAGAAAAGCAGCGATATCAGACTGCAACATTAGTTAACGGTGACAACGTAACCATGAAAATGAAGCAAATTACACAAATGACTTTGATAACAACTGACCACAATAAGGCCCAGTGATGATTAACAGTTTTGTAATACTTAACAGTTGCCACTGTCCAAAGACTACAGTACATGTCAGTTAATTATGAAAGTAGTTACTCAGCCAATAAAGCTCACGAATACACTCAGATGCAATAAGTGAGTGACTCTTTTTGTTTTTTTCACAGCCCAAAAGAACAACAGTGATATGCATTTAAGCAAGCAGCAGTGACTGACTGAAAGAAGCTACCTTGGCCCACTCGAGAATGCACTCGAGGCAGAAGCTATGATCACAAGCCTCCGGTGAGCCGACAGCCTGTGAGGTGAGACGTGCTAGACATATAGGACAGCGTGGACAGGACTCGTCTATATCACCGTCACTGTCAGACAGAAGCAGCTCAGTCAGTGCAGCCACGCCTGTGTCCTCCGTCTTCACACTGCACGAGTTGTTCGTCATCTCCTCCGTATCACTCGCAGACTCCGACCCTTGACACATCAGTAACAGAATCATCACGATCACTAACTGTATAAATTCAACAAACTGTGCAAACTCACATTATACAGCCACCCAAATGTATGTAAAGGCTGTATAAAAAAAGATACAGATAAACAGCAAATGAGAAAGGTTGAAAATTAGAAACTACGACAAACTTGTAATAATCTACAGCAGTTTTTTTAGCAACAGTCTAGTGATGAAGCTTAACATCAAAGTTTGTGTTGCGCAGTGCAGCAGCTCTGTACTATGACACTTCAGCGTACATTGATAACCATGTTGCTATTAAATTACCTGTCTATAAAAACAGTAAGATTCTCATGAAATTCACAGACTTTTACACCGCAATAACTCACTCATATGCAATGCATGTTTTAATACACATGCGGTTCAATGCACTTTCTGTGAAAAAGACCCGAGTCACTCAGCATCAGTTACAACACACGATTCTTATATTTACTAGTATGATATCATCAATTTTCAAATGTGTAAAATACAACAATTTTAGCCTCTGCACTAAATAAAGAACTTTGATTTAACTAGTCACACTAATGTAATGATCTTGATCAGCAATGTCAGTAATTTTACCGCTGTCTGTGTCACTGTCATCACTTTCATCTTTTACTCCGTTATCACCCCCATCATCACCGTTGTCATCATCATCATCATCATCATCACTGGTTGCCGAACCCCCTTCACTGTCAGTCTCCTCTTCATTCCCCGTTTCATACTCATCCGTATCATCATCGTAATCGCCGACGGAAGCGAAGGCTGCACTAGTGGTAAGTTTTTCCCCAGTGCCTTCTGCCGCTGCCACTATCGGCAAAGATGTTGAACTTTCGCCAGTGCCTTCAGCATCTACTGAGCTTGTGTCACTTTCGCTAACAGAGTCTGACATTACGCATCTAGAACTCTGCAAATACAAACGAAACAATCAAGTCATATTCAGATTCCATAATCATGTTACTACAATGTCATCTTCACCACCATGGCAACAATAACACAACAATATTAACAAAAACATACCACAAGATTAACAACTTTATGTCAGCAAATTCACCAAATCCAACGAAGCCACCAGATTACTGGTGGCCTAAGTAAGCACAGGCAAAAGCCATCTAACGCTTACTATCCAAATAACTAAGGTTAACTATGTGTTCCCAGTTGCAGTTCCTGTTTCAAACAAATTTTAAACAATAATTCTAGCGATAGATCGGCAATCTTGCTGTTAGCACTGAAAAATTGCTAGAGGTAGATCGGGTAGGCACATTATTAGGTACATGGTAGAACTTATGTTCCTGGTATGTTCCTGGTAGTCATAGGACCATGCCACGACACTGTCACGTACTTAAATCAGGCTTATTCAGTATTATATCAGAGTCCATCTCAAGCCATACCTATCTGTTTCTTTGTAACACAGACTTAAAAATATATTGTTTTTGAATAAATTTGGTAATTGATAACAAAGGGACTGATATTTCAGTCCCAATCGCAATCCTGATAATGCAGTGAAGAAATATGGCTGCATTCTTACACTAATAATGTGATAAATGTAATTAGATAAAGTGGCGATCTACCACTAGTAATTTTCTGCTCACTAGTGCGAGATCGCCGATCTACCCCTAGCAGTGATCATTTTTAAATTGATTAATTGTATCACTGGTTACACACACGTCAGAGAATGCATTCTAGTGATCAATCTGATACAACTAAAAATACTGAACAAAAATGCCAATGCCACAAATCACTATACAACCAGATTTAGTTCATATTTGCAAATCATTGAATCATGAGCATTTTAGTGCGGACCGTCAAGGTAGTACGTCGATAAGTGTCTGCTGGATTTTCCGTGGAGTAGCTGCCGGTAAACGAACACCTATGGTAAAAGTACGGTATTAACTATATATGGTAGAAGAAGACTATACATGAAAGTCAACAATTTTAATCTAACAAGATGCAAATAACACTCTGACGAAGACACTAGCACAGTAAACAATCATTTTCACACACACAGTGCGTGAAACGGAAATGACGTCACATTATTTACTTTTTATTCAGTAAGTAAACGTCTTTGCTTAATATTTAAATATTCTTTGATTAAATTTTTGCACTCGCACTCGCAGCCAATCACGAGCTTTGTTTGCTTGGCGACTTGTTTGAATTTGTGTACATGAGAATTTTGTTTATCTATTGTTGAATTATTGCATTTTGTCGTACTGTCTAGCTTTACTACTTACAATGGCTTCTGATGAATGCGTTAGTGATATTAGCATTGATATGCAAAATGTTTTACGGTCGCCACTAGCTGGTGATTTGTACCAGGAACCGGGTACCCGGACCCGGTTCCAAAATTTATTACCCTGTTCCAAATCCGGGTAATTGGTACTCGTTTTACTGATTACTGGTAAAAACAAGATACTGTTCAAACGAACACGGAGTCTGTTTTATGCATCTCGATAGCTAACAGTGAAGACCGTATAAATTAAATGAGTGAGGTGTGTTGGCCAGAGATGTGCGGATCCTGAAATTTTTGAGTCCGCGTCAGTTCGCAGATTTTGACCATGGATCCGCTGTCAATCCGCGTTTGCAACAAGAGAGAAATATTGGATCCGCGTCCGCACTGAATAACTCTAGTCATTATACGTAAGGTAGGCCACTACGCTGTGCGCGCTTAGGCCTATAGCAGATTACAATTTACCGGTACCAGCTGCTACCGTGCTACGCACGTCTTATCACACGCCACTTCTGTCTGTTTTTAAATTTTATTAGGAAAAAATACACTCGTCACGAAACAGGATCCGCATTGATCGATTCCCGTTCCCACATACTTTCGCTCCCAGGAGCGATCGCTCCCTGGTACTTTCGTTCCCTGGAACTCTCGTTCCCAGGAACTTTTGTTCCCTGGAACTTTCGCTCAGAGTTAACATTATACACCTACACACTTAATAGAAGCAGATGAAATCAAAGGACGCCAGCGTGTGGTATAAATGCTCAACGTTTAAAACAAGAAAGCCCACTGTCGCTAGGGAACGTGCTACAGCTAGCCTAGAAAGGTTTTCCGAAAGATGGGTTTAAGATTTAGGGAAGAGACTAGAATTTAAAATAATGGTAAAAACTTGACAAAAAATATAATTTAAGGAAGAATTTATAAACAGATATAATTTGAGAAAAAATTTGGAGAACTTAGTCAATTTAAGATAAATTAGTTAATAAAATAATTTGATAGATTCTGCCATCTTTTACTACAATAAATCTGTACAAATATACAAACAAGTTATAACGCCTTAATTTCCATTAGTTTATTAACTAAATAATCATAATTTGTGTTGGGGAGCAAAACCACGTTACGCTAACTGTGGGAACGAAAGTTCCATGGAACGAAATGTGTCAAATAATGCAAAAAAATTGTGTTGTGTTTGAAACTCTTATAAATCTGTAGGCTACATTACGGACTGCAAGGGGGGGTTAGAAATTTGTGACGTCATATTCCAGGGGGTCCAGATCAGCGTGACGAAACATGACGAAGGGAGGGAGAAGGGTATTTTTCTCCAAAAATTGTATGAGGTCATTTATGGATGACCCCTTGCTTTAAAGTTGAAACTGGGTCTGGGTACCCGGTTCTTAAAACGGGTAGTGCTGCAAATCACGACCACTAGTGAAGAACGTTAATTAAAACTGCAGTGCTTTGACGTGAACTTGAAATATCACTCACGCAGAAATACAATTTATACAGTCCCGAAATATGCAGTAACACGGTGTTTGATGAAAAAAGTACTATCAGATTATGATCGGTTGGATTGATAAACTGCAGAAATTAATTTTGTTAACTATTATGTTTGAATATACACGTTTTTGAGCCAATTTGCTGATAATGTTTCAAATTACAAAGTTGATGGTAATGCTGGGGAATGTACGTACAGGTATGTACCACAGATTTTGTATATGTTAATATGTTATGCTGTTAGAAGCTGTCCGGAGAACCTTTGGTAGAAAAGAATATGAACATAGCAACGGTTCGTCCGATAAGCAAGTTATCGACATTTGGATCATCTGGACTTCGGCAACCCACCAGCATACCGACTGCATTCAGGAGAACAGTTGACAAAGACGATGTAAGTATCATGTAAATATTCTGAGTACCGAAATGAATTGAGAGTCATACATGTATCAAGTCTTTTTGAAAAGCCTAATTTCAGTCCGCCCAGACTAGAATAGTCTATTTTCAGTCTGCTCTGGACTGAACTAAATTCTGTTTTCAGTCAGCGGGCAGAGCTAGATGGACTAAGCTTAATATAGATCAGTAGGCCGCAGGTTGTAGCCTGTAGCCTATACTGGGTAGTATGCCGATTCAAATATTCTGCTCTAAAATTTACCTCCTTTTAGGCTGAATGCAACAGAGTTCTCTGCTCCGCTACAATGCTGTAACATTTTCCCTTCCAACAGTGAAAACTGCATGAAAATCTGTACAGTAACGGCAAAGTTATTAGGAGTTTTCAACAGCTTGCCTGCAGCTCAACGTGTGGTGGTAAGTAGCAGGTGGTTATGACTAGATCGTCGGTTGTGGTGGTAGTGCGAGCAGAGTCAGACGAAGACTACAATTTATGTTTATATTATCATGCAGGGCTCAGCAATTAGGGTTTGGGTTAGTGTTAGCGTTGTTGAAAGAATTTGAAAGATTTATTTCAACAATAGTGGATGCCAGAGATGTGCGGATTCTGAATTTTTTTTTAGTTCACGTCAGCCTGCAGATTTTGACCAAGGATCCACTGTCAGTCCACGTCCGCAACAAGTGAGAAATATTGGATCCGCGTCCGTCCAAGTCCGTACTGAATAGGCTTGCCTCCACAGGGTGCAGCAAAAAAAGTGGACCCTTAAAGTTTTTCGCCGTTTTCTCAACAACCGTTCGGGATTTTAATATGAAATTTTACAGCTTTATTTAGTGAAACATTCTACATCTAATTGTCAATTGCTTGGAAAACAGCGAAAAACGTTAGGGGTCCACTTTTTTTGGCCGCACCCTGTGGTCATTAATATGCAAGGTAGGCCACTACGCGCCTAAGTTTATAGCAGATTACAATTTACTGGTAGCAGTGCTACCGTGCAACGCATGTCTCAGCACACACCACTTCTATTTTTTAAAAATTTTATTAGGAAAACATACACTCGTCACAAAACAGGATTTGCATCAGTCCATGTCTGCAAATTTCATCACGGAACATGATTTGCGTTTGTCCGCGTCCACAAAAAAATCCTGCGGATTTGGATCCGCGATCTGACGCGTCCGCAGTCCACACATCTCTGGTGGACACCATATATTAGTGTGCAGTATGGGTGACATACTGAGGTTGCTGCAGGCAGTTGCAAAAAACTTGCCAAGCGGCTATCCTGTGATAGTTGCTAGCTTGAGAAGCTGCTTGGCTGGACCCGGCTCATGATGCCTTGACCAGTTGCTATGGTGAGCACCTACACGGATGGTCTTGGCCGGTATTTATGACCACTATTCGGTGGTTGTACATACTGGTTAAGGCTGTTGAAGGCCGGACTGAAAATAGAGTTTAGTTCAGTCCGGTGCCTGACTGAAAATGGACTGGGGCGAACTGAAAATAACACCTACTAATCTTTGTTTCATTTAATGCTAATCGCCGTACCCTACATGTTACCTAAAAACAGCTTTTTATAATATTTTAAAATAGAATAACAATGCTAATATGCTGTATGCTAAATACTGCTTTGGTGTCTTGCTTATAAACTATGCATTAGATTTACACAGACTATACTTTCCATGTAAACAAAGTGATCTCCATGTGTTCTATAATGTGTTTGGTTTTGTATGAGTTTATTAGATTGTGCTCAGCATATTCTGATTGTAGACATTCATACGGACATTTTAAGACTTTTGTCTGGCATGCTTTTCACGCTTTTTATCTTAAATATCTTTTCTGTATTATGTGATTTATTGTTCTGTTTTCCTGTCACATTTCTGCTCATTTTTTTGTATGAATAATGATTATCAAATGGCAATTATCTTCTTGCTGTAAAGGTATTTGCAGGCCTGGCTAAACTTTTTCTGTTTCACTGTCCAGACAGGAAATTTTTTGCGGCTTAAACAAGTTGCTTACCAGTATTTTATTTATTACATTCGATGAGTTGTAAACTAATGGTGGCTTTCTGTCCGGTTTGACTACCATGCATCAGTTGAGGCCTGGCTTGGTTAAGACTGCGATTGGCTTGAGTCTGAGTGTTCTTACCAAGTTTGTTAGTCTTGTTCATCATTTTGAATTATTGACATGGTTTATCTGGCTGTTTATGGATGTCATTTCTTCATGTCTCTTGGTTGTTGTTGTTTAGGAGCAGACGTCAAAGAGACGTAGGGTGGATCCATCTCTGGACACAACGCAGGGCACAGTTGTGTCCCAGGCTCCGGCTATGAAGAAACCTGCGCCCACTTCCAGCTTGATTCAGACGAGAACAGTGGCGAGGCAGAAAGCATCAGCAGCATCTGCTTCTGCTGCTTCTCGTCCAGCGGTTCCGGTTCGGCCGGCCGCAGCATCCACTGCGACTAAAACTCAACCTGCAAAGGGTGCTTTTTTATTTCTTTGCGCTCAAACCTGCATCGATGAAGTTGTTAGCATGTTGTTCTGTGACTGATTTTATATGTTTTACTACAGCTGACATCTGACCAGAGAGCTAGATTCATCTGAAAATTAGTTGATGGTTGAATGTGAATGAGAAAGATATGCATTATGTTTAAAAGCCTTAGGCCTTAAACCTTGGTTTCATAAAGAGAATGAAGGCAAAAGCAATATTTCCAAAAATAGAACTATGAATCGATTATACTGCTACTGCCAAAAGTAATACTTTTGATTTTTGGTTATAAGCCATTACTGGTATATGTCCTGTAAGCTATATCTACACAGAATTGTCTAGCGTGTGTTTGTAATTGTGTGTGACTGTTGTGCATCGTTTCAGCTGCAACTGCTCCAGTGAAGCGACCTATCAGTGTCAAGGTGGATCCGCCAACATCAAAGCCCACTGGCGGTCAGTCATCGGTCTTTGTGTTCAAAGGTTTACAAGCTGCACCGGCCACTAATGTTCAGACCACAACAGCAGCAGCTCGGCCTGCTGGTATTAGTCTGCTGATATGTGCCTAGGATGTGATAAAGATGAATATCCTTGTCAGCAAATTGATCGTTTATTTTCTTAGTTTTGCATTTGTCGTCATTGTCATTGCATACAAGATATTATGGGAATTTTCCCTTTGCTTATATCCTACACAAGTTTCAGTGAGATCCTTTTTTTGCATAGTATCTGTGCAGTCAAACAGAGCTGATGGGATGACTGACTCCAGGAGATGTTTCATTCGGCAGTATGTCAGGAAATACAACAGATCATAGATTGCTACTATTAGCATATTGGATTGTTCCGAGACAATAACAATTTCTAGATTTGTTTGACTCTTGTGCACTCTAACAAAAAGGCAGTTTGGGCTCAGACAAACAATTACTGGTAGATAAAAATGGGATAAATTTGAATTTGCTTAAAAATGTACTCAGCTGAAGTTCTCTAGAGTATCGCAGAGACATCCGCCGTGTCCGGAAAAAAACATCCTGGACATTTTCGATTGTAGCTTAAAGAAGAATGATCAGATTTTAATAATTTTTGACAAGAATATTTCTGACACAACTGGCCATCAAACAACCATTTAGTTTCCTACTGCACCCATTGTCTATTTCAGCACTATCTGGGGAAAACAGAACCAACAAAAAAATTGTATTTTTGTCCAAGGAAGCATTATTACATTAATCAAAATAAGACATAAAACACATTTTTTCACATTTCTGTCACTTGGGCTGACAGTTCATCCAACTGTTTGTTTTTCAACTGCCTACAGTAAAAAAAGTTCAAAGTGTCAGCCATTACATATTACATTACATAACCTCAGGTACAGAGATGGTTTCTCCTTTTGTTGACAGCAGTGTTAATGATGTTCTGCTCCAGAACAATCCAGACTTCACCAATCACTTTTTGAATTCATCAAAATTCTTGAAGGTTATTTGGTTGACACAGTGCTGCATGACAGTCAAACCTTGTAATCGACTGGCTGTTAAGAACCACAGGTCCGAAGATATAAAATTTATTGAAGTTTTTTTGTTCATGGCAATGCACATATCGCTTGTTTTGGTTTTCTCAGGTAGTGCGGAAACACACACTAGATAAGGTGGGAACTAAAACAGTCGTTTGATGGGCAGTTGTGTCAAAAATATTTGCACCACAAATTATTAAAATCTATTAATCCTTCTTTAAGTCACAATCGATAATGTTGGCGATGCTTTTTGACGTATTTTTGTTCATTTCAATGTATATTTCGTTGGTTCAGTTTTTTCCAGGTAGTGCAGTAGCAGACATTGTGTGAGGTGGTAAAATGGCCAGTCATTTGATGGCCAGTTGTGCCAGAAATATTAGTACCAGAAATTATTAGAATTAGTAAATTCGTTTTCAAGTGACAGTCGATAATGTTCGGGATGTTTTTTTCTGAACACGGTCTAGAAGCTTTGCTTAAATTTCATTGCCAGCTTCATTGCATTGTGCCAAGACTGCTAGTAGTTTTAAATGTTATTAACTTACTTTCTTCTTACAGATCCAGCCAGACTTTTTGTGTAATCTTATGGAAATTGTTTTAGTGAGGCTTTATAAAAGCCATCACCGTTGGAGGATGAACTTGGTAAATATTTCATGTAATACGTGATTTGTTTAGACTGAGAACAGGTAAAAGGCAGAATCGAAAGGCGTTTTCTGTGTGTGTTTGTGTATAATTAGGAGCTGGTAAGAAGCGCCCAGCATGGGACACAAAAGGTCGTCTGGAGGACATGGAAGTGGCATTGTCTCGACACCTAGAGCAGAACTCAAACCTGCAGCAGCAGATCTTGTCGAGCAACGAAAGGATTGCTCAACTAGAGTCGATGAACTGTCAGCTAAAGGGCACAGTCCAGCAGCGTGAAGAAATGACAACCCAGGCTCGCGATGAAATCGACACGCTTCGACGACGGCTACGGTACTGCAGTCACTTAAGATTTGATAATACAGTTTTTCCATTGCTACTAACTGCTATAACTTGACAGTGGAATGTCAGCTTTGAACAGTTTTAATGATTGCTGACGGCTTCTTTTGTTAGATTGAGGCTGTGGCTCATTGTGACTTTTGTTTAAAGTGTCCCCATAAGTCATCAGCTTCAAGTTGTTGGAGTAAGACAAGGCCATTCGACAGGCAGTATTAGTGTTTTAACTCTCATGCTTGTCTGGAGCATTTATCACTACGGACACTGTGGTGAGACATATCAGGACTGAGTAGGTCATGAGATGATGAGTGAGTGATAGTATACTTGATTGACTTAAGAGTAGAAGTCCAAATTTTCATTTGTGATTTAATATGAGTTTTTTCCATGTATTTGCCAGCTTGCGTGTTTTGCTGCTGTCATGGCAGTTGCTACTATGAGAGTTTGCACAGTTCATCTGACAAACATCTATACACAGTGTTAGCTGGCTGCCAAGCTTTGGATCAGGCTGATCAGCTTGTGCCAATATACCCGCTTATAGGCAGCTATAGTGACCACATTCATCATCACCATTTATTTTTTCCTCATCTTGACAGCTGATGCTCATTTTACCGTCTCACAGAGGGTAGAATGCTGAGTTGACCATGGCTGGTTACCTACCTGTTACATACCAAGATGGTTCACCTACTTGCAGACAGTCACACATCCAAGTATTAACTGGGCCCGGCGTATAGCGGCTTCGTTGATCTGACGCAATGCATTACTGGTATGTGCCTTGCCACCAACAGTATGATGACAGTGTATTTTGTTGCTGTCAGTGAGAAGGAGGAAGAATTAGAGAGCACAGCGAGTCGCTTGAATCGTCAACTCGCTGATGTCGAGTTTGCTCGGTCTGCGCTGGAGCGACAGAAGATGACGCTCGAGACAGAGCTGTCGGCAAGTCAGCAGGAAATTGCTGGCCTCAAGACGACAGTCGCACAGATGTCAGCAGCTCAAGCCGGCATTGAAGCTGAGCTGTCCGCCACAAAGGTAATGACTGCAGCATAGTGTAGACTTGTAGATATCTTAACAGTTTGAATCTTGATTTTGCATGTCAGTTTTTCAATAATTAACATTGAACTATGTGTATATAAAGTTGTATAATAAAACTGCAAAGTATAATTGGCAACTGTAAGAAGCACTAAAATGAGATCGAAATTAAATTAAGTATAAAATTGTAATCTTGTGTGTTCACCAGCAAAATGTGCCAAACAAACTGCTGTTTATTTGTTGCTGGCTTTCTACTGTTCTTGTGGTTGCTTTCGTTTCCAGTGTCATCAACTGCTACTCGTAATACAGTTTTCACATGCACCGTGCATGTCCAATTCTTCCTTCCACCTTCATCCTCCAATAGACAGCATTCTGAGATTGATAACTATCTGGAGGATAAGACAGAAGATAGTTAGAACTGCCATTACTGTTATGTATGCATTCTTAATTGAATTGGTAGTTCTTACAATTTTAGGTTTACATCATTTTTTGTTCCATATCAGGTTTCTCTGTAAAGGTTAAACTTGTGAAGGTTTAATTTTTTGTTTTGTTATTATGTGTATAAATGTACAAAACATCAGTTTATACACTTGTTAACAGCAACATTTAAGGACTTGCACATCGAAAACAGCAAAAATTACAAAAGGTGATATTGCCTGCATCACACTGACTGTGTGTCA
>Ga0056128_1009299_pt1 | contig 12356 bp, 9 predicted proteins | sample WorMetLIZISLAND2_FD_71113 | JGI IMG/M metagenome (GOLD analysis project Ga0056128, IMG submission 71113) | Marine gutless worms symbiont microbial communities from Max Planck institute for Marine Microbiology, Germany - Olavius geniculatus... ...
ATCCACCTTCCAACGTCTTCGAAAAATATGGTCAAGCCACTCCATCAACCTCGACACCAAACTTCGGCTGTACATGTCCATAGTCATCCCAACTGTGCTTCACGCTTGTGAGACTTGGAAAAGCAGATTCAACATACGGCAGAAACTAGACGTTTTCCACCAGAGGTGTCTCCGCACTATTCTGGGAATATCATGCCGTGACCACATTTCCAACGACGAAGTCCTGCGAAGAGTCGATCTGGGAAGCCTATCCGAAATAGTACGACAAAGGAGGCTGAGATTTGCGGGTCACATCCTACGTCTGCCTGAAAACAGACTAGCCTACAAGGCCATGAATTGGTTACCTGACAACGGCAAACGTAGACCAGGAAGACCAACGAAGACCTGGAGGGCAACATTCAAAGAATTCCTTCAAGATATGGAGCTTACCTGGTTGGGTGCAAAGAGATCTGCCAGTGACAGACCGAAATGAAGAAAGCTCGTCGCCCGATGTTCCGGCAGGAACTGGAGGAAAACTAAGGTCTAAGGTAAGGTTACGTGTGTCGTATTATTCTGTATGTATTGCATGATATATCAGGGTGGCATGTTTATTTTCGTATACAATGTAATAATTTGCGTATTATATGTATAATTCTAGGGAAGAGGTAAAATGGGTTTAATTTTGTCCCCCATTTTATTCTTTTCTTTAAGGGGAGGTGTCGAGCCGCGTTAGTTTTTAGTCAGCTCGTTGGCCGGGATGTGTATGTCGCTTGTGTGAGAACAGGTCGACGATTTATTTTCGCTTGAGATAGCGAGCTTTTTCGCTGTTTGTTCGAGTGTGGTGGCGATTATTTGTCGACTTATTTCGCCTGCCGTTGTTTATAACATCTTCGTCTTAATGTTGCCGGAGTTCGTTTATTAGTGTGTCTGCATATCACTGTGATTCGGTGTCTTCGTACCTGTTTTTGCGTGGCTAGGAGTTGGTCTGTAGGTAGCAAGCAGTGTTACTAGTATTAGTAACACATTAGCTTACTCTATGTGATAGTATTCTCTTTACCTGTAGTATGATGTCAGGCATCAGACCATAGGTGATTGCCAATCGGAGGTCGAGCTGTAGACCTAGCCCCGCCTTACTTATGACGTGAGTTGAATAACTGTATTGTTATTGGTTAGCTATGACAAGACCAAGCTATAATTAGATTGTCGTTCAGTGTGGGCGCGAAACGAGCTGTTTGATTACAGTTGTTAGTTTGATGCTGACCAGAATGGTCTTGTGTGTATGGTATATGTAAATACCTAGTCTGTATGGCCGTTTGTATGGCCTTGGTGATGGTAATAGAGTACTTGTGTAGACCCTAAATGTGAAGTTTGATATGTGGGGAGGCCTGCGTGGATCCCTAGAGTGGCGTATTAAGGGGAGAAGACCCTTGCGCGAGCTCCTAAACTCTGCACAGATCATGATATTAAGTCCTTTATATGTGGCTTAATTATGTGTATATTGCTTGTGGTTGTTTGTCATGTAATAACCGTTCTATTGAGCTATTCGTCAGTTTGTATCTGACCTTACATAAGTCGACGTGATATCTCTGTTTAAACGGTGAAACTGAACAGTCTGTTGATTTGATTGAGATATTTTTACTAGCAGCTGCGACTGCTTGATTGTTTGACTGTCTATTTGTATGTCTGTTCTAGTTTCGATTATTGGCATTGCACTTGCATAATTCGCACGCTGTAAATATTCTGCTTATTAAATTATATTATAGTTTCAATTTCAATTCTGTGTCCAGGTACTTTAGCATTAGGCTTAGCTTAACTCTAAATTAAGTTTAGCGTTAGGCCTAGAATCAACTCCACCAAGACAACCTCACAAATTATAAAGTTAAACGTCACGTGCAATTAATTTTCAACGGCATTGGCGGTTCTAGCCTGCAGTATCTGGGTACACGGCCCCATGGCGAGCGCGTTAGCGAGAGCCTATAACGGGGTGTAGGGGCACAACCCAAAGCGGAGTACAGAGCTCCTGGTCATGGAGTCAGCGGGGCGCGAAGCCCCCTGAAGCTGAAGCACTTTTGGTCTTCCGACGTTCAATGAAAGCGACAAATTTGCCCATTTTTCTAAAATTTGGAAACGCAAAAAATCAGATATTTGTGTAATCTTTGCAAAAGTCGTGGGTGGCCACGAAACTGGGGGGTCTGAAGGAAAACTAATGGGGCCTGTGCTCCTCCCTCCGGCCCGGGCATAAAACCGCCACTGTCCAATGGCTTTTCTAGTATCAGCAATAACATGTTGAACTAGGCTAGATATATGTTCATCGATAAAGGTAATAGGCTTACAAAATAAACAAATTTAATATGATTTGACTTAATGCAACGGCGACGTTGGCGAATCAGCGCGCACCTGCAGCTCCAACTTCGCGGTCCCGAATCCGGCTTCTCTAGCGTAAACAAATATAGGCCTATAAAATGATTTCATGACAAACTGCAATTTAAACATTACCGACCAAATGGTACAGATGCCTCGGATGAAGGAGATAAAGAAGATGTATAATCCATGCGACTAGCTTGCAATGCTACGAAGTATACATGTAGCATGATAGGCATACGCAGCGTGTGGCCATTTAGTTCCGGCTTGTGAATGTTAAATTATTGTGCAATAACGTTACTTCGCATAATAATTAGGCCTACAGCTGCGCGGGACAGCTTTAGGGTCTATTATTCTTCCACGCAGTTAAATGCAATGTATACCTAACATTTTCAAATAATTCTAATAGATTGTATTGTGCCCAGTAATTTTTAGCAGAAAGCGTCGACAGACTGCAGGTAGGCCCTGTTTACGATTTGCGGCCATGGCTACAGCAGTAGCCTAATACTTTTACTTATATTAAATTTTCACTGATTTTTCACTGTCACGATAAATTAGTTCAAGCCGTGTTTATTCGAAATATGTTTCACTTCCGATTCCTTTACCGTTACAGTGAAAGACCTAACCTGCGTTTAAACCGTATAGTAGATAATAAACATAATAAAGAATATTCGTCATTTTCACGATAAATCGACGCGACTATACCATGGCGTTTGGGACTGTAAACCTACAGTACACCAGAAGCCACCAATGACTGACATGAATCAGTCTAAATAAACTTATCTTACAAGTAACGTCATTTGGCTTAAAAATACGAGTACTAAACCTACATTTTGCGCAATTATATCTCACTTACTGTGATCAAACAACAATACTTGATTACATAGGCCTAATATGCCACACAGTTGCCGGGGAATTCACAACGTACGACGCTGTTAGTTTCGATTTCCGTTTTTTAAACGCTTTGACGTTTGCATCAGCATAGGCAAGTCAAAACTTGCATTCTAAACAAGAAAAAGATGTCAGTGCCCAGTGCCGTTATAATATGCGACCGTCCGTGAAGTTTGCGAGTCTGCCAGACATTAGCTGTTTTATTGAAACAAAAACTAAAAGCCACACTCAAAAACTAAAAGCAATTTATTTAGATTTGTGCAAAGCAGCACATAAGCTTAAAACTAAGCAAATGATTTATTTTCACAATTTCACAGATACATGATGTTATTACCTAAATCTTTACGATCGCAAAGTTAAAAAATATTATAAATACATAGGCCTAATATTTGCGCAACAAAGAACAGAGTAAACACGTGCAAAACATTCAAAAATTGTCTTATGCTGAAACATTCGAAAAAAATGTTTAAACGTTTTAATGCAATGGCGCACAGCTAAGGGTGCCTTAAAATAAAAGTTATGTAATATAAAGCACAAAGTGACATTCATTGATGTATACTGTTATTTTATTGTGGCATGTTAGTGGCTGCGGCCCTTTGTCATTAAATCAAATAAATAAATAAATAAAATGTTTGAGCTTCAGACAACAGCAACAACGCCAAAACATTTTCGAAAATGTTCTATTCAATACAGTAAATATGCAACGGCTTCCTATTTTCAAGCCATGCGCGATTTTTTAAAAATGTTCTGTAGGCTAACATTTTGTGAATGTGCTGTTATGCGATTCATACATGCGCAACAAAATGCAATAATATGCAACTAAAGCAACTGACAGCGGTTGTCGTCGACTCCATTCACTTGACAATGAGTTTAGGCTTATCACAGAGCATTGCGCGTCGCTACAAACTTTTATTTTGTTGCAGGGGTTCGGACAATTGCAACACAACTGCAATAGAACAAAAATAAAACGTTTTAACCTACTATAGTTTTTGTATGCTACCGCATATTATTGCATATGTGCGAACCCCATTAGGTTGTATAATAAAACACTGTTAAAATGGCGCATAGGTGAGTGTGATCAGTGAAACGTTAGATTCTATCGAAGAACAGTTGACGCGAGTTGCACCGACGTGATCGCTGTATGGTCAGTCAAGTGGAAATAATGTTATGATAGGCAAGTCTAAGCGGCATCATGTTCGCGCCGTTTAGTCAGTAGATGTCGCTTCCACTCCGGCAAAGCTTTCAGTCTTTCCGTCTCCATATCACGACGATGTCGCAGCTCCGTCTACACAGAATGCAGTCTTCTAAAATGTCCCTTTGCAAAAAGATCCCTTTTTAAACTACGCAGAAACTATTGCGCAAACCCACACCAGGTCAAATAAAATGTTACAACAACGACAAAGACTAAATAACGCTGCCGAAAGCTAAGAGTTTTCGGACGCAGTTAGGCCTTAATGCAGGCTTGCCGTGGATATGGATATCCATGGATATTATGCTGGCGCACCTGCTAATTAAACTGAATATATGCTTTGTGTTTCTATAATATTTTCTTGTCTGTCGTTTTTATTCTGCATTTTCCTGTTTATTTACGTTACTGAGTCAAATGAATAATCAGTGACATCAGCACGCTATTATTTAATCAGCCTAAATCAATTTATCAGTACTATAACAGCAACAGATCTTAATTTTCGGTGCTTTGTTCGTTGAGCAACAAAAGGTTTATTTATTTGAGAGTTAATTTATAATTTTTATCAAACGTTTTTTCTGCTTAGGTTTACTAACATATTTAATGCTAGCAGGAAGTACAAACCAAGAGCACTTCAAAAGCGTCCACTCCACCCTGTATTTGCAGTCGTACATAAATGCAACCTGCGTCTTGGAAAACAAGAATCCCAGCTGTTGCTGGGGTGTGCCGACCATAGGCTCTCCCTTATGTCCGAAGGCCAGCGTCCGACTTCAGGTCGCGGAAAGAAAGCAATTTCCCAGAGTGACTACAGTCTTATTCACGCCATGGTGACACTGTTTTAGTGAACGCTAGAATCAACATAGGGATACGATACGGTAGGTGACGGCTGCAGGCAGCAATGTTGCATTCAAAATTGCAGCCAAACCGCTGCAGATAGAAACGTGGTTACTTTTGACAGCCTATGTAAAGTCGTTGTCGCCCTATCCAATAATACCGTCGCCGACCACCTATACGACCTACCATTTAGCCACAGTACATACGTTACGGACAGACAAACGACAGACACGACATATCGTACCCCAAAAACAGGGACAATAAAATTATGTAAATTTTCGCGAATCTTGGGAAATGTTATACTAAGATAATGCTAATGTGTGTTTGTTTTTTTAAAATTTTTATTTATTTTTTAACAATTCAAAGTGAGGAATATCTGTGTCATGTTTTACGGGGGGAATAAACGCTCTTGCACTGCTGTATTTTGCAAAAATTGGGGGCTGCATGCACGCAGGTTAGGCGTCTGTGGATATGGATATATCCATAGATATATCCATGGATATCCACGGAAAATCTGTGGATATGGATATGGATGAGAAATTTCATATCCACGGCAAGTCTGCCTTAATGACAGTCGACACAGTTCAGCTGTTTACACTAGATGTTTAGCTTAAACTTTAATGTGCCCCACTTTCGCGCGCATACTGTTTTTCTCGCAATCTGGCGTAAACAATCTGTGTTGCTGACGCATTTTCGTAGGTCAATGCAAACTCTTCCACACAATTTCGACGTGCGACGTCGACCACTGCCGGTTTTGCGGTCTGCACTCTGCAGATCCACTCGTATCAATCTTGTCTAGCAGGCGTTTCACAAAAGCAAGAGACCACTTTTTAAAATTCAGGCAGATTTTTTTTGTCACGTCACCGTTTCCGTTTTAACTCGGATCATTTTGATAAGACGTATTTTTCCGGCATTTTATTCGTATTTTAACAGGAAGTGACTATTGATAACGTCGGCCAACAAGTCGTACTAAAAAAAGACATTTTTTAAACAAAAAGACAGACTCCTACAACATTTTTCGTTATTGGTAACTCGCATACGTGTTACATTTTATGTGTAACATTTTATCCAATTTTGTGCAGGTCCGTGGCTATTATTTAAAAATTTTAAGAGACCACTTTTGTGGACACACTACACACACCGTAAACTAAAACCATTCTGCAGTAAATGCCGTCGTTAAAACATTACATCGTCATCATCATCATCATCATAATGGGACAAGCCCCTACTGAATCATAGCCGTCTCCACCACTTGACGCCATCGAGCTCGGTCTTGTGCAAAGTGGCTGGCTGCCCACAGCTCGATGTTTTGTTGTCGGAGGTCCTGCTCGACGGTGCGTTATAGCCACGTTTGTCGAGGATGGCTGCCAAACTGTTTCCACTCCTTTGGTGGTTCGTCGATGCCGGCGTTGAGACCACGAACATGCTCCTCATCTTGGTCAGAGCAAACGATGTAGCCAAATAGCTTCAACTGCTTGGTCTTGATTGTCAGAGTGAGAGGCGGTTGAGCAGAGCGACGACGGATTTCACGGTTGGTGACATGAGCAGAAAATTGGACTTGCAGAATGTGTCGAAGACACCACTGGTCGAACGCGTCGAGTCGCCTGCTGGACTGCACGGCCAGGTCCCACATTTCGGAGCCGAAAAGTTCGACTGGTAGGTATTGTACAGTTGTAATTTGATGGACTATGATATTGATGAGCGCCATAATTTTATATTCATGGTTAGAGACTTCATACAACCTCTGGCAATCTCTATCCTCATGCGAATCTCCTTTTCACTTCCTCCATCTGCATCGATTCGACAGCCAAGATATCTAAAAGATTTAACCAGCTAAACAGAGTTGTCCATGACAGATACTCATGAGGGATTGGCTGCACTGAAACTGGAACCTTGAATTTTGGTTAATCTTCAGGCCAAACATCGTGATACAAATAATATACTCTACGATATAAGATCGCTGTAGCCTACTCGTCAATTATTAAACGAAAAGTAGACCTACATTATTGATTTTGTACTGGGTTCAAGCCGTATTCTATGACAGAACCGCATTACTACTATGTGTAGACCTATATACGACAGTCAAACGATGAACAAATTAGAAGATAGCCTATTAACACTGTTAACTGCGTACCGATAAAAGCTAATTAGACATAAATATTAACAAAACAAAAATGTTATGAGGATAACTATTACAGCGTATGTTCCGTTCTTTTCAAAACGGCTAATTAGCCTATTGAGTTCAAAATTTTATTTTGTTTTAACGAACAAAGTAATTTGAGAGTTGCGACTGCCAATAACTTTTAAACGGCACGACTTACGGCTGCGAAATTTTGCATGCAGACCCATGTCGTACGTGGCCGTGCTATAGGCTACGTCAGATTTCGCTGAGGAGTCATCCATTTGAGAAAATTTCACTTTTTCTAAAATTCTGCAGCCACACCTCTTAAGCCCCAGCAGAGAGTGACGTCATATAAACGCCACCCATCATTGTGACGCATCATCAGCGCTGCAGCGCATACATCACGTCTACGGGAAGGCACAATGGACAACCGATTTCACGTCGCCAACTCACCATATGTGGCAGGACGAGCAGACCTGGAAACATTTTGGAACACTGTGCTATAGTTTCACATTTTTTCGCGTAAGTTGACAGTTAACAATATGACTTAAAATATATTGTTCTATAAATAGTCAGCAATGCGAAAACAAAAGAAAAGTGATCTGTCGCGACACAGCTCTTCTGCTAGACGCTCTGCTGCTAAACGACAGAAAGCAGCCGAAAATGCGCACACCGACGCAGCTGATCGTTCGCGACGCCGTCGATCGAAATTGTTACTGCGTGCAGCATTCTCTTATGCACGTGATCAAAACTACTCAGCAGACCATGCACTTTTTTCAGCATTGCCATGCACAAAAGTTTCAGAAAAAGCCTCTTGGAATATGTTGTGCTAACGGTAAGGTTGTTCTGCTGCTACTGCCTGCAGCACCCGAGCCGTTAGCATCAATGCTCGCTGGAACTCGCGATGATTCAAAGGATATTCTGACAAACGTCATGCGGTGCAAAGCGTGCTTCCAGGTGACGTCATTTGGCGCCACGCAAAAGTGCAATGACGAAGGCTGGATGCCGACGTTCAAGGTTCAAGAACAGGTATATCATCTTACCGGATCACTGCTGCCAGTGGGCCTTGCATGCATAGTACTGTGTGCAAATAGAATAGGCCTATTGCTAGCACTGCAATGACAGTACGCGTTTCATGCGCATTCATTTACACAAAGTAATACATTTTATAACACTCACAATTGCGTTTTCACATGTAAAAAAAGATCAAGCTGTGTTGGCCTAAAAGGCCGAAAATCGAGGCCGCAGGCCACGTTCCGATAATGGAGGCCGCAGACTGATAATACGGCAAAGATCAAGCGGACAGGAAGCGTAGCGACCTGTCCGCTTGTTCAGATATATATAAACAAATCCTACTTATGACATTGACAATAAAATATAAATTGAAATAGCGCTTTTGCTGTGTACCATTTCCTGCTGTTTCTTTTTCTCTTTGTCCAGAATTAACCGCTTTTTCCAGTCAGGAACATTTTTCCATCGGTCGTGTTCTTCTTTTTTAGTTTTCAGTTCTCGCTGAACCAACAGCAAAACAGCGAAAGTTCCAACTTAGGCTATACTCCGACGTTTTACTTTATATATTGTACATTGACTATTTTGTATTAATGTTTCTGAGAATGCAGAAATAAGTCAAAAAATAATTTTTGATAATTCATACAACAGATAACATAATGTGCAATACGCGATTGAAAATTTAACAAAACCTATAAGTTAAACATAATTGTGGTAAATAGCTAATTACGCACAATTAAAAACACTCAGGGTAGAGGATTGGCCAAAACGCGGGGCCACTTTTTTGTACTTTTTGAGTTTACCCGTACTGATCAAATCGGCACCAAGTTTGACATACGTCAATGTTATTTTATTCTTGAAGTCGAATCGTAGGTTATTTGATTCAACTTTGGAAGATAAAGTAGACGTAGTGCCATTTAGCGGATGACATTACGATAAAATGCAAACTGATAAACGTTTTACGTCAGGAAAAACCTAAAACTCATGACATTTGTTGGTGGATTTTTTTCGGAAAAAAAGTAGGGGCATGCAAGATAAGCGTAGCGGCTGCTGGAGGAAATTATAATTTCGATTACGTGACAAAACGTCGACCAGACAATGGCCGTTCTCGATAAATTTGCTCGTCGAAATTTCGGAAAACTAAAATATCTACGAAATTGATAAAAAAAAACCAAAGGTTTAACAGTCGTGTGTTCGGCGCATTGCAGAGCACGGTCTGGGTCTCCTGCTGGAACACACAAGCGCGGGTCAGGGACATTTTCATTCGCTAGATAACGCCAGTTTAATTTCCAAAGATATTTGGATAAATTACGAATTAGCATAAGAATGTAACGACATTGATTTGTTCTAAATTCGGTGCCGATCTGATTAATATTTGAGTTAGAAGCTATAGAATAAACTGATCCCGCTTCATGGCCTATACCCGGTAAGGCCGGCAAAAAGTATATAGGAGCCTAAAAGCGCCGAATGCAGCTTGTGCAAATTCTGTCAGTTTGACAAAAGAATGTTGGTCGCAAAGTGCATTGATTTGGAGTCCAAATATTAAAACATAAGCAACATCTTCAAATTTCGTGAAGTTCAACGAGTGGTTTCTCGAGATACAGAAAACTGTGCACAGACCGTCAAACAGACAAGACCGACGATATTACCATGCACTTTATAGCCTAGGCCAGGCCTAGTTATCGATTTCTGCTGACTACACGTTTGAGATGGGACAGCATTAGGTGACAATGATTTCAGATAATTTGGTGACGATGTATCCGTGTAAATTTTACCATAGCGTCTTCCTCGAGTTGTCTGTTCTTTTTCTCTATCAGCGCTCTCTTCCACACTGGGCAGTTGATTGGTATCGACTGGTAACCGGGTAGGTTCTTTACATCTGTGCATAACGTAGGTCCGACAGAAAGTTGCATTTTTCCGACAGACAAAAACCGCAAATAAATTTTCCGACAGAAGGAATTAGGAAATCAATGCTCAAAATTTTAATTTTACGCTTACATTTCCGGAAAATGGAGGTTCTTTAGCCCTAAATAAACAAACATTTCCGACAAACAGATTTTTCAACAATTTTTCGACAGCTCAAAATGCAAGGGTAATTGCCCAATTACGCCCTGCGAGGACACCACTAATTCAATTACGATATTGTTCACCTTCACAGCGACAAAATACAGCTGGTAGGCCTAGGCCACGATATATAACGCAATATTAACTGAAAATAAACAAAAATACATTGGCCCAGTGCCGACACACGGTGCAACCGTCCGCATAGCTATGCACTGCACTGCGCAATTCTAACCTTAGCCGTGACTTTTTACTTTTAGAGCTAAAAATAAGTATAGCGGTTACTCCAAGGTCCGAGGAACGTTCACACTAATTTCGGTTTTCCGCGCCTTTATGTTGTTTAGATAAGAACCGTACAGAACAAACGACTGAGAAACGGACAAGCAAGACCTGTATTGTGGCCTATTAGAACAACCGCATAATAATAAAAAGTGTTGAAAAAGTTCACACAACTTTCGGCGATTACCGAATTTACCGTGGCAGGGTCAGACGAAACACCGCACTGGACGTCCAACGCGGCACGGTGCGGTCCAGTGCGGTGTTTCGTCGGAGCGCCATGCATATATTGAAAATGTTATTATTAAAAAATTGTAAATTGTTTGTGATGATATCTCACGTTTTGACGTCACCTTTTAAAAGAAAGATCGTATACATAATCTGAGCAATTTTTCTGGCAAAAACATCATGGACACTGTCGGAGTAAAACTTAGGCCTAAACTGTGGCATAAACTGACCAACTGTTTGATCAAGCAGACCGTATCAAACCCTAACCATTTTGACAATTTCTCATTCAATAAATTAATTACACCTTTTGAATAATTACACTCACAGACAGACAGGCACGCAGACAAGCACGTAATCTCATCGGCAGAGATAATTATATCAAAGAGGTAGAGTAATTAAGGCATCTTATATTTGATCACAAACATGTAATCTTAGTTCTGCCATGTGTTGCACGGCAATTTGGCGGCCAAAGATAAAAATAAAACATCGGATTTGCGATCACTGTTGGCCGGGTCCCTAATTATTATCAAGTGGTTGCTATACTTGGATGAGTGACTGCGCACAGGTAACCCATGTCGGCCATGTCAACGCAGCTTCTAGTGCATATTTTTAAACCCTAACCATTTTGACAATTTTTCATTCAATAAATCAATCACAGCTTTTGAATAACTATACGAGGGCCATCCCAAAAGTTTCCGGCCTCGACGTATTAAACAATAATATTTTTTACAATCTATACATCAGTGAAACGTACATCCTTTACAAACTATAATGAGTCGGTTGCGGATATGACGTTGTTGTAATTTATAACGTCATATAGCTCTAAACCAAAACGATTTGGAGCGCTAACGCAAACAGCATAGAATCAGGCTCACTGTTGCATGACAATTTTCCAGTCTGTAGCTAGGTTTATTAAAGTGGAACCACGTGGCATCTGATTTTGTGAAAGCCCTAACAAATATGTTTTTGAATTTCTCATTTCCATATGTGAATATGCAATAGCGTGCATTTGCGCTAGCCGCAAATAACAGCATTTGAGTCAATTACGACTGCAAACAAAAACGATGGGCATTCAAAAAAGTTTTGAGCCTCAGTATATTGGACAAAAATTTTTTATTATTTATATATCAGTAAAAGGTACCTACATGGCGTATTCGTGTGAGCAGATTGTGCAAGTGACGTCATTGTAATTTGTGACGTCATACGGCATTAAGCTGAAACGATTTGGTGCGCTGCTTGCATTAGCAAGCAGCATTTGAATTAGGCTGATTGTTGCATGAAACTTTTTTAGTCTGTAGCCGGATTTACCAAAGTGGGGCTCTTTGGCATCTGATTTTACGAAAGCCCTGACATCTACGTTTATGAATTTCTCATTTGGGTCTGTGAATATACTATAGCCTAATCTGTGGT
>Ga0056128_1009300_pt1 | contig 12356 bp, 5 predicted proteins | sample WorMetLIZISLAND2_FD_71113 | JGI IMG/M metagenome (GOLD analysis project Ga0056128, IMG submission 71113) | Marine gutless worms symbiont microbial communities from Max Planck institute for Marine Microbiology, Germany - Olavius geniculatus... ...
ACGACCGACAGCTGCACAAAGACCCGGCATTGTGATTCTTAATACTTATTACTCTATAAATAACTTAGAAAAAATACTAACTATGCTAATGAATTCGCACCACTGTACGAAAACAAATATGCACAACACACTATACAGATAAGCAGCCATGTCCTGAGATGACGTCATCAGGCCACGCGTCACGCTTCGCGCAGACCGGCCGCAAGGTGGCACAAACATCGTTTTTCGCGAATATGGCGGCGACCATGGCTCAAAAATTTGACTAATTAAATTACTTTTTCTAACACTTTAGCATTCAGCCGGCCATAGCAATGTATTCAACTAATACTGCGGCATCATATATCTGAATATTGTTTTTGGCGCTATTCCTCCTTTAAAGAAGTTGACCGTTTCAGGTTTAGTGAAATTGGTAGTTTATGTCGTTTTATAAATTAAGGTAATATTTTATTGTTGTTTAACTACCAAACACTTGTTGAATTGGCTAGAACATTTGTTATATTGTGGAATGATATGAAGTATGTATTCTGGCTGGTAGTGACATAGCATTCGACTGGACAATGTGCAGTCGTTTTATATTAGTTGTAATTACTTAGGCTTCACATGCACTGCTGGAGCTGTATATGTTACTTTGTAATCTGTCATCTGTGGTTTGTAACAGAGTTCTTTGTCTCTGTCACTTCTCTTGGAATTTTGTATCTTTGTTAGTTCTGGCATTACTTGTTTGTTAACTGAATTGTGTCAGAAAATTGAGACATTGCAGCCACCTCACTGGATTATCTTTTAATAGGTCTGTGTCAATGCAAGTGTATCTTCCACTCACCTCGGAATAGGATATATCTTCTGCAAGTGGCACGTTGTTTATCACAGGTTTGCTCCAGTTATTTGTCAGAGCATAGTTTCTACAGAAGACTGTAGCAGTTTTTTTCTGACTAGGAAATTGTGCATATATTGTGCATAGGGTCTTTGCCCCTTTCTTGTCACAGCTGAAATATGTGCTCAGTTGTTAGAACGTTAGGACTAGATGGAATTTTTTCGATGTAAAAAATTTGTCACCGTTGACTTTGATTCTAATCCTTGTCACCTTATCTGTCATTTGCATCTGTTATCGTGTCAAACGTGATTTTTGCATGTACTTAAATGTATGCAGGTTGCTATTAATGGTTCGGTGCTGTTCATGAAACTTGTTTTTATTGATGTGTCGTCTTTGATGCTCTCTGTCTTCTGGTGTGGTGTAAAGTTGTGTATTTTAGCTCATGTTATGTTCATTTGGTGGCATTTTCAGCATGAAATCATCATTTGGCTCTGTTGTCATTGTAAGTTGTCTGTGGATGCTCACCTCACCTGCATGAGTCAGCTGATTCATAATTTAAGGTTTCATGCTGTATTAGCTATTGATTTATGGGCATTATAATGTGTGAAGGAAAAATTAATACTGGTTATATGTGATCATTGGCGTAATATTGTATATTAAACTAACTGTGTTAGAGATTGCAATCCCAGGATCCCGGCCGTTCGTCTCAATCCCAGGATTTCGGGATTACAAAAATTAGCTAAAATTCTACTTTTTTGCGTAATCAATGACAGAAATAGGAATTTTTTGCCGTCCGGTAAATAAAATATTTTATGAGCACTTGAGTACTACTTCGTGCTGTCGCCGGAAATTTGTATTTTGACAGTCACTGTCACTCTCTACAGTTCGGATATACCTTTCGTGGGGGCCCTGTGCATAAAATATGTCAGTTGGGAATACCAAAATAATGACCAATCTGTAAGGCTAATCCCGAAACAGGATCCCAGGATTACAAATTTTTCCAGTCCCGGGATTGCAATCACTAAACTTTATGAATGTGTATGTGGGCTCTGCTGAGCTAGATAGGATGTGCAAAGCAATAGCAACGGAGGCTGTGCGAAGTACTAGTTGAACTGCAGTTGAAATTACTTACTTGGTGTCATCGATTTACTCGGTCCATAGCAATGACAGTTTTTTTCGTAAATATCAATTTCAGCTTCAACCGTGTGTAGTTCCTGGTCGTTTGACTTTGATAATTTTTGGTGCAGAATTTTGCCCAACTAACATCATCAAATCATGGATGAATAGTACAGTTAGCGTTTGTCATATCAAAATAATTGTCGTTTTACTTCTGTCTTGGATCTACTTGTAGTAATAGCCATTATAATGCACCTATTGGTTGCATATGGTACATTAAGCAGAAGAACTGTTACAGTTGGAGGCTAGCAGTTGAGTCCATTGCTTACAGTAGCTCAACACCACGATTGCACTGTTAACCAACTCCCTATCGCCAAAACGTACCTGGTTCTGCTAGGCAAGATATTTGTTAATTTTCCATGACAGTACAGTACGGTTGGGTCATTTTGGCGTGATTCAGTTAAACTTGCGTGAATCAGAATTGTGCACTGGCATTTATCACAAGAGTTAACTAGTGAGCATTTGTAACGTAACTTTTTCGTCACATGTGCACAAAATAATAAAATTAATACGTGGTAATGCATCGACAGTGAGGAATAGCATAGCAAATTTTGAGCCCATACTATAAAGACTGAAGTCTTGCATTCATCATTGATTTACAGTTACCTGATACAGGTGCGTGCAATGCCGATATCAGGAGTCTTTGCTGTAAAGCTGTTTCTTGTGCGTTGTACGATCTTATTACCGTGTAACGTTCGTTAATGTCAAATTGTCAAGTACCGCATACATCTGTGTGACTTCATTTTATGGATGCAGTTTGTTTGTTATTTGTTTGTTTGCGTTCGTCGGTGAAGTGTTGTATTATCAGTTTAACTCGGTGTGTGGTCTCACGGTGAGTGCATAGCGTGATGATAGACAGGATCTGGAGCGTCTATCCCCCCTTGAATCATTGGAGCAAGTTTCCTGAGCCTTTCTTTTTTCCCATTCCTTTTCTTCCCTTTTACATTTCTTTCCAGATCCTTTTTCCCATGCCCAGCTAGATGGTTTGAGGAGCATTGTAAGCTCTTTTAGTGGCGTCCGGACATCGTGGACAGACTTAATTCATGTACGGCAGTGACGGGGAACCCGGGTACTGTTGCTCAAGATGAGATCAGTGCCATTCGCCTTGGAATACGACCAACTCCTGCTGCGTGTTACGCCAAGAACTTTCTGTGCTCTGTTAGTAGCAGTTCGTTGTTGTTGCGCGTCGTACGTCGAACTGCAAGCCGCGTCTGATTTGCGCTAATTATACGTCGTCGATTGCAGTTGACTTTAATAACACTGAACTGACGGCGTTGGCTTATTGTCTTGATTTTATTTCGACAGATCAGATCAACCGCCTAATTCTGGAAACTTCATAGGAATTTACCTAGGATCTCCTAAAATCTTTGCACCTTCTGACAGGTTCTTCATAAGTCAGCAAATTTGAATATTTACGCGTAAGTCCTGTCTTAAGTATTTTTGTGGCAGTCAAATCATCAAGTGTTTTGTGCCAAACTTGTATGACTCGGTGCTAGAATGTAGATGTTTCCAGCAGAGCCTTTGTAGTTAATTAAAATGAAATTCATTAAAATTATTTAGAATTGGAAAACTAAGTTTTAGAGTATGAAATAGACAATCTGTAACGACTGTTATGCAGTGAGGGAATTGCTGCTTCTAGTTTTTTTTTGACATGTTGAAACCAGAAGAAGACATTTATTGACCTATGTTCTGTTCACAACGTGTGATTCCAGTAACGTAAATCGCAGCGTTTCGTAATGCACAGTCACGCTAAGTCAACCGGCAGCATACATTCTACATTATTTAAAAAAAGTAGTTACGAAATAGTTGTCAGTATTTCTCTGCAGCCGTGGACAACAGACTAGTTGTAGACCTGAATAACGTAGACCTACGAGCAAAACATTCGGCATCATAGCCGCAGCGTGAAAATGATCATTGACGCACGATCGCACTAGTTACCAGACAGCGTTGATTTTGATACGTTTTCAGTTCACTGATCAGCGTGAAAAACTAATGGTACGGTATTATGATAAATGTAATCAACATTTTGCAACACGGAAAACGGTGAGTGTCAGCCTAGCGTGAAATAAAGTCAATGGCGGCTCAAAACAGTAAGCCCCTACGTTTATCATAAGTGCATTAAATACTTTTTTTCAAAACATTTTCTTCGATATACTCTGCAGTAAGCCTTTAATCACATGCTCATTAAAGATCCCTTCACACTGCCAAACGCGCGTCGCGACACTACCTTGTAAAATCTAGGCTTTAGAATAAGCGGGTTGCAAGGCAACAAAATTGCAACTTTCAGTATATTCTACAGTTGAGTACAAGAGTGTATTTCACGACACGTTTATGACGGGATGGATTGGGCCTGCTATTGAATTGATGTGGCTACTGACTAGTGAGAAAATTTTTTAGAAATTGATTAGTTACTGGTGAAGTTATAAATGTATGAAAGCTAGGGGCTACTTTTCATGGACCACCAGGTGCAGACAACGATGCACAGCACAATTCACTCTTGAAGGGTGCAAAAAGTACGCTAAAACCCTGTATTTGTGGGCTCAAAGTCGTTCAAGGTCATCGATGTTAATACTTCCGGAAAGCAGCAAAGGAGCTAAGTGGTAGATGCACGTGGCGCGCTGAGTGATGTACATTATGCTACGGGCACGCGCTGCTTGGACTTGTACAGCTTGGCACTCTTCTTTTTCATCTGATCTCGCGTCAGCACCTGACAACGCACGCAAGCACCCATGGCGAACCTACTCGACTCTTATCTACAATACTCGACCACTCGCGCCCTGCATGAATACTAGCTCAGACTCCGGCCCACTGGACTTCAGCAGGTACATCGCTGTACTATCATACTATGACAACTCGCAGCCGTGGACAACTGAAAATTTTGGACAACCAAAAATTGTGGTCTAGTTTTGAAAATTTCGTGAGAATTTTTCTAAGAATTTTCTAAAATATTACCACTTTCTTCCTGAGCAAATTTGAAAATTTTCGTCTGATTTTTTTTCTAAGATTTCGAAAGATTTTACTAACAGACGAAAGAGTTAATGTACACTCAAAATCGACGTAGGCTAGTACGGTAGGCCTAGTCTGGTAAAACTGTGCAATGGTCGTACATACCACTCCTCCGGAAGAGTCAAACTCAATCTGTTCGGCGCTCGCTGGACGAGGCATCATGAAAGGTTGGACCGGTGGCTGGTTCAGGAACTCTTCCAGCGGCTCCTAAACATGCACAGCATCGCCAGCAAACATCAACTTTTGCATGCAAACATAGGGGACCGAGGCAACAACCATCAAACAGTCTAGCAGGCGGGCAGCGTTTAAGCTGAAATTGGTGTGTATGGACACTGGACAGCCTTTACAGATAATGGTAACAAGAAATCTTAGCTGATGCTCATGAGACACGGGAGAGCTTATAGCAGTTCATGTTCGCAGGTTGTTTTGGTTTATGCCCGTCCATTTCGTCGCTATTCACACTTCTGCAGCCGAAAATCGCAAAAAAATCACTACAAACCGCAACTTCTGAGAATCAAGGTCATTCAGGGTCATCGATGTTGATACTACTAACAAGCATGTCACCACTCACCAGTGCTTTATGATAAGCAGCACGTCTGTGTTCATCTGCAAGCGTTTTCACGCCAGACAAGCGAATAGCACAAAATCACGACTTTTTAGGGGGTACCCGTCTTTGACACCCCGGCATACCCGCGTGCGCAGGCCTCGTTAAACGCAGGAAATAGGGACTTGGACTGCTATGATCTACACCCAATGTTGAAAATTTCATATGCAGGTTGTTTTAGTCTATCTTCAGCCATTTCGGTGCAATTCACTTTTGAAATGTGTGTCGCAGTCCGAAATCGGGAAAAATTTACTAAAACCTTTTTTGGAGGGTGGGGGTTTAAGGTCATCGATGTTAACATTCCTAAGAAAATCGTCCTCGGTGCTTGTTATGATAAGCATCATATGTGTGCCTATCTGCTATCATTTTCACGCTAAACGAGCCAATAGCGGTGCTAGCTCTCGCGCGTAAAAACGTAAAGTCCAGTACTTTATGTCACCATCATCATCATTTATTCATTAAGTTACTGTATAAGAGTTTTACTGATTGCGTAACTGTTTCCTCTGTGTGTATTCTTACAGTCCTACTTAGGTTACATGGGCAGCAGTAAGTGTTCTGTTGGGCATTGGTGTCCACCACTTATTGCGCGGCAGCTGTTATTTGCCAGTGTCCTCCAATTGTAATATGTATTGTTGTCATTGCTTCGGTGAAAATAAATAAATCTCGGACTACTCGGCCTACATCATAACAAAACATATTACACATAGGCTATGTTAAACTCGTGATCAAACGCGCTTTGCAATCTCGCTAGTGCATGACAGCTGATTGGCATATGAGATAACGATCCCGCAGCGCACTATTCGGCCATCATTGCCCCGTCAACGAACAATTTGGACTCGCGCTGCAGCAAGTAGACATACCACGCCCCAATCAACCACACTGTAAGCTACCACCGAGGTACTTACTTCGCATCCCACTGACGGTGGGAGGCAAAGATGACATGGCCCAAATCGATTTTTTAATTATTTTTTTGAAAAAAAGATGCAGCCTCATTTCCAAATAATAAGATTTTAGTTGCGACACAATTACGCCTTTTCATATTGTGCCACACTTTTTTTTATCGTAGTAGACTTATTGGCCTAATGCATTTTAACGGGATAGCAGTAGAAAATTACGTACATACACAGTGAGGCATAAAAACACACCAGAATTTTTTTTACCATAACTTGAAGAAGGGTTATCCAATTTTAATAATTTTTGGAACACATATTTTTGACACAACTTGCCATCAAATGGCCGTTTAGTTTCCCACCTCAACCAACATCTGCTTCTGCACTACCTGGTGAAAACAGACAAAACATGCATTAAAATCAACAAAAAAATCTTTACAAGATTACATCGTTCCGGATATGTGGCCACCAACAGCCAATCAATTACAAGGTTTGACTGTTGTGCAGCAGCACGTCTATTAAATAGGCATAACATTCAGAAATATTGATGAATTCAAGAAGCAATTGATGAAGTCTGGATTGGTTTGGAGCAGAACGTTATCGACGCTGCTATCAATGAATGGAGAAAGTGTCTCCGAGCCGAGCCCATGTTCGTGGGCCAACATTTCAAACATTTTTGTAGGCAGTTAAAAATAGACAATTAGATAAACTATCAGCTAAAACGATACAAAATATGGACAAAGTGTGTGCTTTGTGTGTGTGTATTTTTGATTAAGCAATAGAACCAGTAGTTAAAAATGCAATATTTTGTTCGTTTTTCTCCAGGTAGTGCAGAAACAGACAATGGTTGAAGTAAAAAACTAAACAGACATTTGATGGCCAGTTGTATTAGGAATATTCGTGCCAAGACTTATTAAAATTAGATCACTTTTTTCAAGTTATGATAAAAAAATTTTGGTGTGTTTATTATACCTCACAGTGTAGTTACAAACGAATTTTGATGAATTTTTTGAAAGTTAAGACACTAAACAAAGTGAATAAATTTTGCTGGCGACACGGATCGTTGTGTCCAAATGCAGAAATTTTTAAAAGATACAGCTGTATTAATTCCTGTGTGTATTTTCTATTCTCGGCGAAAGTCTGAGGTCGCCGATTGCTTCTACACCAAGTTGAAAAACATAGTACCAAACTTGATCGAATTGGAACGCGCGTTAAATTTTCCGCAAAGTGTGCCCGTAAAAAGTCAGAAATGCGATCCATAATTGGCAAGAAATGTGTACGGAAGTGTAAAGGTGGTGTTATAGCGCTTAACGAAAGCCCATTCCAGAGCTACGGAGCGTCACCTGCCATATAATGTCATGCTTCGTTTTAGTTATGTTGTACGGGGTGGGCCAAAAAAGTAAGTTATTGCACTTTGTCCATATCTTCGCTAAATATTAATCAATTTTCACGTGTTTTCACCAGTAAACTCTTAAAAATTTACTACTCAGTGGCATGCACACCACACTTATTATGTCGCTACACTACCTTGTAAAATATAAATATCCAAAAACATACAATATCTACAGATGAACAGTAGGTCTAATGGTAAATGTTTGGAGTATTTAACTTAAATGTTAAAATATGAGTTATGGTAAATGTCAAAAACATTGGAAGACATATTAAACATTAAAAAATAATTTGAACGATTTTACTGTGCATTAATTTTTAATGTACATCAATGCTGGTTGATGGCTGCAATCTTGCTCAGTTAATTGCATAAGCATACAGAGCAATGTATTTTAATAACTGTGCGGCCCCACAAGCTCTGCACTATTTTTTAGAACATAAAAACCTACTCCGTAGCTACACCTAAATCTTTCTGACACTTATTATAACTTATATTTAACATTTTACCTAAATACTTTAAAAATTTACTACTCGACTCTATTTTTGTAGATATTATATTTTATAAAGTAGTGTAGCGATATAATAAGTGTGGTGTGCATGCCAGTGAGTAGCCAATTTTTTCCAGAGTCTACTGGTAAAAAAACTGTGAAAATTGGTCAACGAAGATATGGAAAAAAGTACAATAGTTTACTTTTTTGGCCCACCCTGTAGTTATCAATATTATTATACCTGGAAGAGGGTGCACTGCATCTTGGCCAGCACGGCGCGGAAGATCTCTTCCTGCGCGAGTTCTGCGGCTAGCTCTTGCAGTCGGGTTTCGCACAGCGCCAGCTGGCTGCAGCTATCGCATGGGACCGGTGCTGCCCACTCGGGGAGAGTGTCCTCGAACTCCGAACGCAACTTGTTATACAGCGACTCAATGCCGCGACTCAACTGCGCCAGTCACAAACACGCCGACGATGTAGATTTATTTCATTCAGTTATCTATTTAATGCACACAACTGTAAGCACTATACACTGCCACAAACAACAACATAATCTGGACAACAATTTCAACAAAGCATCGTTTAGCGTTAAGAATGCACAGCCAGACAGACAAGTAATTTGACTTGAGTCTAACACCGCAGTGACGTGGATTTAATTAATCAACAGCTTTAAACGACTTATTGAAATTAGTCACGAAGCCAAAACAAACCGTATGAGACAAAGAGTTCTACATTTTACTCTGCATGCACAAAAGTTCTGACGAGCAGCATTGGTGCCTCTTGCCTTAAAGAGTTTGCAAACACAACACGACGTACGGTATAGCCAGTCTACAAGCTGTCCTTTATCAAAGCCATTTAGTATACGAGTCGTTTGAAATGAGCTGAAATGATCTAATCCCATACACCCGCAGCAACAGGTTGACTCTATAGACGTACAAGTTTAGTGTGCGTCATGCTCATTGCTAGAAAACTGTGTGTCGGCCCACTGTCGACATAATATGCGGTCGTTAGCTTGATCTTTGACGGTTTAAGCTGAAAATATGCCTGTGACTTACTCCTGTTTCCTCTGCCTTTTGAAACGTTCACACCGATTTCGTTCTTTCTGTGTCTTTTCGTTTTCGAGTTATAGGCCTAAGTCCGGTATGGACGAACGCACGGACGGGCAGAATGCGGATTGTGGCCTTTTAAAGTAGCCGCACAATACTGGAAATAATCTGACTGTCTACATCGGCAACAACGTTGATTCTATACATTCTTTGACTGTCATGTGCATTTTGCATATGCGGCGACACCTACGGTCTAACAGCAAAAACAGCGACCCAACTTCTACAATGTCGTGGTAACAGTCACTACTAAATGCTGACCTACTGTGAGCTAAAATGGGAAACAGATATGCATGTAGTATAAACATCATAAACCTATCGTACGTTAGATCTGCGATCACAGGCTTATTAGATAGTCTGCGTGTCTATTATATAGCATCATCTTAATCAGACTGCAGGGGTATTCACTGCAGTTCTACATAACTGCATAGACGTGTTTATCGGCTAGAACTACGTCCTCTCAAACCTTGCTGTCGATGCGACATAGGTCACTCAACAAACCCTACCCTCTTGATGCTTTTGGCGACTCATTAACAAAATTTGCTGACCCAAGAAGCTATAGGTGTCATATGCCACGTGCTAGAAATACACTAGCCTGGATCTTGACGTCGCTGCTGCTCTTGAGCAGGGCCTCGTCGACAGCGAGCTGATCGCGCAGCACGACGACTTCGTTCTGCAGTTTGTTCATCTTTGCGTGTGAGTCGATGAGCTGCCGCTGTCCGCCGAACTGTGCGTCAGATTCCGCAGCCAACAGCTCGTCGTATTCCGTCATCAGTGCGGCCTTGCGGCCCTCGAGCACCTCGCGCCGGTGACGCAGCTCGTCGAAGATATCCGTCTGCGTCACAATGCGTGCTACTGTGTCCTGAGCCTCGACCATCGTCTGCTTGCGGATGCCCTGGAACATGTCTGCGTAGCGCAGAATCTCCACCTTCGCCGCCAGGATGCGCTCCTGCAGCAGTACCACAATCAGTCGTTAACAATTACACGATACGCCTACACATGAACTTCTTTTAATTCATTCATTAAAACACTTGCAATGTGAAGTGTAACATGTATTATCTTTTTATTATTTTTTCACTGTATTGTATTTTTGCAAATTGTATTGTTTAGCTTTCTGTCTGTTGCGCCGTGATGGCCAATAAAGATTCACATAATAATAAACATTGCCTATGTGATAAATTTAAGAATTATCAGCCTTTTTTCCATATCGCAAGTAATCAAAAATAACGGGCGGACGGGCGGCCGACCTGCAGTTCGGGGATGAGCTCGGTCGAGAGGTGGGAGCCGATGTCGGTGGATGCACGATGCTCGCGCTCTCGAATGAACTCCATGCGCATCTTGGCGTGCTCCCTCAGAGTCGACGCCATCCGCTCGTCACGACGAGTTCTGTTCTTCGACGTCTGCTTGTCCACTTTGATCAACTGCGCGATGTAGAACTTTGACGTCGTCCGTGCCTCCTCACGGATCCCCTGAAATCACACCAGAGACCGTAGGCCTATAGTTTTGAATTAATTACAATACAGACCGTTACCAATTGCGTCTAAAAAGTCGATTTTGCAAAAAAGTTATTAGCAGATATAATTCTCTACATCAGCAAGCTGTCGACAGTTTGTTTAAATAGTTAGTTTAAAAGGCGTTTTGACAAAAAAGAAATGCAAAAAGTGTTTTAACCCCATCATTGTCTTCTGCGTCATTATGAGCAGACTTCTTCAACTTGGTGCGGGCCACACCAGGTAAATGACTGAATAAAATATAACCAACAGTGAATTATTGCGCTAAAACGGCGACTAAAACTTCTTTTTCAGAATGCTTTGAAAGTTTAAAAAAACAATCTAAAATTTTGCCTAAAACAGTTTCAGTTTCAGGTTATTCAAAGGCAAAATAACGTCCAATATTTGTATATTTGAAACGGATCCAAATAAAAACAAGCCTGTTGCAAGTGGCGTCGTAACAGGGAAGGTAAAAAATTGTCTCTTTTCCCAAATTTTGGGCTGTCGGAAAATTGTCGGAACATTTTAGCGAAAATTTTTGTTTCAAAAATTAAACAATTGGGACTAAAAACCCCACTTTGGAAAAAATCCGGAATATGATTGAAATTTCGAGTACCCGTAATTTTTTCCGTCCGTAGAAAAACGTATTGCCCGGCCTACTTTTTTAACGCACGACGCCGCTGGTTGTTACTATTGTTCGATAACGTTATTTGCCATACACGCTTTTGACTGGTACCAAAATCAACCACATTGGATGACCAAGAACGGTTATTACGCACTCACTCGCACACCGCATAGTTTTCGTAGCTCACAACATATATGAAACATAAGCACTGGCTGCACGGTGTTGTTCATGTTTTCTGACAGTATTTATAAAATACATTGACGTCTATGGAGGGAAGAGACAAGTTCTGGAGAGATCGGGCATTAAAGAACAGTGTGGTAGTGATCATAAACAATGCTTCATATTCTGTTCCCTGTCAGGCTTTCACTCGTGCACTGAACTAAATGTATAGGCCTATCTAAGCGCTAACCCGAAGATCTTCCAGTTCTTTCTCATTGCGTCGTAGAGCACTCTTCACTGCCTCAAGCTCGGCAGTGAACATGTTTTGGTCATCAACCCACTGAGGCAGTATCTGCAAATACTGCACACAGCAACAACACAACAACGAGCTAAAAACAAGTAATTTGAGCAAAGCTCACGAGACGCGCGAAAGCCTATAGCAGTTCCTGTTCGCAGGTAATCGTAGTCTATCTCCATCCGTTTCGTCGTAATTCACTCTTGCAGCCAAAAATCGCCAAAAATCACGTTAAATCAATATTTTTAGGGTTCAAGGTCATTCAAGGTTATCGATGTTGACATTCGTAAGAAGCTCCTCATCAGTGCTTGTTATGATAAGCA
>Ga0056128_1009301_pt1 | contig 12354 bp, 9 predicted proteins | sample WorMetLIZISLAND2_FD_71113 | JGI IMG/M metagenome (GOLD analysis project Ga0056128, IMG submission 71113) | Marine gutless worms symbiont microbial communities from Max Planck institute for Marine Microbiology, Germany - Olavius geniculatus... ...
GCATACATTGGGTGAGGTGGAAAACTGAACGGTCATTTGATGGCAAGTTGTGTCAGGAATATTTGTGCCAAAAATTATTAAAATTTGGTAATTGGTTTTCAAGATACAGTTGAAAATGTCAGGGATGTTTTTTTGGGACACAGTGTATAAAGCTATAATCAGCTGTGACATAGTTTACCAATTTCAGTTGCTTGCAAATTGCGATAAACATAACGGCTCATGTCTACAGCACTGCAGTTGCAATTCTTTATGGTGCAAGCCGTTAATTATTTAGTGATAATTGTCAAAATAAAGTGCAAAAACCAACAATATCACAAATAGAAAGTGCTTACCAAAATGCGAGTTAATTAATTCGCATAATTTTTTTCATTGTCAGTGTGTTTCACCATACATCACGGAAAACGTCTTGGTGAGACGTTGAAGCTCCCGAGACTCACTCGAGTCTCGGGAGCTTCAAGGTCTCGGCTAGCGTCTCGGAAGCTGCAACGTTTTGTCTCGGTTTCGTCTCGGACAACATTTTGAACGTCTCGGTCTCGGAGACATGGGTCTCAGGTCTCAGCTCGGAAGGCCTCGTGCACATCCCTGGTTCAACTTACTATTCCGTTATTATGTGTTTGTGTGCATTTGCCTGAAAAAGGCCATCCCTGAAATGACTTATACTGTGTCGGGCTTGATGTTAAACCTTACTCACTCACTCACTCTGTCAAATGACTGAAGAAGTTTGCCAATGAAGCAGGGCAGTGTTGCAGCTACTGATAGCATCAATTGAGACTTAGCGAGCTTGTTATCGCTACTGGTATGCATTTCATGATGCCAGCATTGTGTCACGACTGGTAAAGAATGTTCAAATATTGTGAGGAAATATTTTTTTTAGCTATGCTACTACTGGTAAAAATTTTGAATAAATTTATTGTCATTCATGACATTTGTGAAAGAAAGAAAAAGTGTGCCTTTTTATTGAAACATCGTGTATACTTGTCATCATGTACTACTGGTATTGCCATTGCATAGAAATGTATAGGGGCCTACTGTATAAAGCAATCACAGAAAATTGCAGAATTTTTTCTGTTGAAGTATTTGTTTATTGTTGATGATGCTTTTGTCCAACTGTATTTTATAGAGTATTTCATGATCTATTTCACTATTTTCCCATACTTAGGCCTAGTTTTATATTGTTGAGCTGTGCCATCCAGTTCTGTACGAGGTGCTATATAAGAAATTGTGAACATGTAATTTGTAATTTGTTAGTGCAGCAAGTGATGAATATGTTAATTATCAACAGCTCTGTTGCAGTTTGTCATTTATCACATTACAATTTTTTAACGTGGTTTAAGTAAAAAAACCTCAAGGTCCACAAATAAAACCGCAGATCACGACAAACTGTGTATGACTGTCTGGAAACCATGACAGTGTGTCACGTGCAACAATGTCTGGTGGCCTGACGAACGTCCAAGACACGCGGAAAATGCGGCTGCCAAAGTAGCGGCGCTACACACAATCCACATCTGGATGGCATGTCAGGCAAACGTCGGAGGTAATTCAGCAAACAGCGGCAAGACGATGTCAAGTTGTCGAAAAGCTGATTGATGGGCAGCGGCTGCAAGTTGGTGTTGACCTCTGCAACGGCCGCGGGGCCTGGACCTCTCACGCCCAAGCCTCGCAGACCACACCTGGTGGCGAGTGACATAAGTAAAGCTGTACTCGGCTTGTGGCCGCAGCCTCAGCAGCTGACTACGGCTGTAGACTTGGTCACGCATGGCTGAACATGTAGGACACATGGAACATAGCCGTGGCCAACAGTCTAGCTAGGCTTGAGCACGAAGCAGGTTTACCACGCAAAATATTCCACGAGGGCTTAGCGAACTGGAAAACAACATGAACCTTCGTACTGCAGAAACCACAGGCTGGAACGCAGTCATACTTTCAGCAAGCAGAAACGCATACGGCCGCAGTATTCAAATTTGTTGGACATGTGGAAAACGCGACTACCACGTAGGGGCGCATCATACACATTTATATTTATAAGTAATTTGTAGGCTGTAGTGTTTCTGCTTTTTGCTTGTTGATATATCTCACTCCAGAATCATTTGGCATATGCTTTGTTTACACTAGAAGCGCTCCACCCGCTATGGGCCAGAGTTTTCTGCCATGAAGCACTACACTGTGCGCTAAGCTAACAGGTGTGGTAGAATCAGCGAGGAAAGAAGACCCAGAAACTCAACCCTCGCCCCCTCAGGCTGCTTGTGGGGTAGATGGGGGCAAGGTGGGGGGCACGTGCCTAAGGCTCAAGGACTCCGGCACCACAGTCGGAGTCCACGACCATGCAACAGGGAACGCGCTGGTGGGGTCTGACAGATGGACAAACAGACTTTCCACGCATTATAGTAAGATGTTTTAGTGCAGTGTTGTGTGGTTTTTGCAGACGGAATTCCGCAGGTGTATTATTTCGGACCGTGTGGCAAATATAATGCTCTGGTGATGGAGTTGCTTGGACCGAGTCTTGAGGACTTGTTTGATTTGTGTGATCGAAAATTCTCAGTCCGTACCGTTTTTATGATTGCTGTTCAGTTGGTGAGTTTCATTTTTCCATTTGTTCATATGCACATAGGATATTCTGCTGCTATTTGGTCCATTTTATTGCAAAATGAAGATATTTGATAGTTGCCAAGGGACTACAGTCCTATTGACAAATAACTGACTTTTTTTAAAACTTTTTATGCAGTGCTTTTTTAGTATTCTGCAAATTCTGAGCTGTCACTGAATAAGGAAGACTTGCTAATTTTTAAGTTACGCTATTGTTAAAGAGACTTTTATGTTATATTGGCATAAATTACATTTTCTGTTTTACTGAGATATGTCTGCGAAAACTGTGGGTGAAATGATAGCTATATTTTTTATTCACGAAGCTGTTATACTTGTGTGTGCAATGATAGCTTCTTAATAAGGAAATTATTCGTCCACCACACAATGCTGATGTCAGTTTGTTGTATAATTTTTAATTAATTTTGTCTGATCAGTGCTAAATTTTGTAAAAAAAATACTTTCTTTTTTGTTATCTTTTATTCAATGACGTTCGAACACGCACACTTCTAACACTTCATTGGTGCGACTTTTGCATATTTTCTCATGCTAGTAAATGTTGATGACTGTAGTAAGCTTTTGTTATCAGTGTGTTTGTACCACATTTTTTAGTTTCTGATTACCATATGCCATGCGGTCAAATGCTCATCAATTGCATGAGATTACCTCAATAAACCTGTCAGTGAAGAGATGAGATGTAACTGGTTCTGCCTAAACTCCGCAGATCACCAGAGATCGGGTGATATGGCAGATATTGTGAACTTCAGATCACCGCAGATTCTAGCAAGTAAGTAAGTAAGTAAAATGTAAATTTATATAGTGCACATTGTTAAATTAACCTCTAATGCACTTGCATCTCCAACACTAATCCTAATCCTAACCTTAACCTTAACCCTACTTTAAATGCGTCTACTTTAGCTCTAATGCTTGGATGCCATATATTGATCTGAAGTTTAAAAACTAAAGCAATACATGCCATCTCAGTTGATCTGCGGTGATTCGTGGTGTAACTCATTCTCAGGGTAGGTTATCTGTGATATGTCTACTCCACTCTGTCGTTTTCAGATACGCCGAATGGAATATGTGCATTCCAAGCATCTGATCTTCCGAGATGTGAAGCCCGAGAATTTCTTGATTGGCCGACATTCAACCAATAGGCACACAATTATCCACATAATTGACTTTGGTCTGGCCAAGGAATACGTAGATTCGGAAACGAATAAGCACATTGCTTATCGTGAGCACAAAAGCTTGACGGGGACTGCTCGATATATGAGCATCAACACCCATCTTGGCCGCGGTATGCTGATTTATGTCGAAATCTGTCCTGTTTGATTAAAAACTCACAATAAGTGGAGGCATCTTATTTTATGTGAAAAACATGACATTTTGCTTCTAGAAGCATGTCCAAAATTACCAAAAAAATTCCCGGATTTACGTAAGTTTATGGAAATTTAATTTGCCTTGTTCCAATACTAACAAATGTAGGTCTTTTTTGTATCTGAACAGTGTCACAGCATTTTCTGCGTAATTAACAGTTAATCAGTAATAACATATTCTGTCACCTGTTACCCCGGAGTTTTTCTTAATTTTTAGCTGTAGTCACTTGGTTCATGCAGTTGTTGATAGCAGACTTATAGACAGTAGTGGACTGTAAGTTAACTAGTTGGTGTGTAAAGATGGCCACTTTGCTTTTATTGCCTTGTAAACCTCTTTCAGGGTTTTTGCAATCTACAGTTACATCAGTGATGCTGTGTACAGACATTAGCAGCCTCCATAATAGGCAGTTAACAGCTGTTTGCGGCTAACTGTTATTTATATTCTCTTACTATGCAGTTTGCATATTATCACAGATGACCTTAATCATAAGGTTTGAAAGTAGATAAATTGTTTTATGTAGATCTGTTGAATGAACACGTTATCGTTTTAAAGAATTAACACATGTTAACAAAATTAGCGCTTATTAGAAAGAGTAACGCACATACGTAAATTTACTAAATTCTGTGAAGCAGGAGTTTCAGTCTTTCATTAGCGAATAACACTTGAGTACTGGTAATTAAAAATTGTTTTGTTGCCTTTGATCATTATTGACATGGTTCTGAGTTTGTGTCATTCCAGTCTCCTGCTCGATGCAGTCTACCTACAGCATCAGCAATATAATTATGTGTTATAAACGCATTAATGCATGCGCTAAAAAGATAGTGCAATGCAATAATGTGTTTAAAAAATTAATGCTTTGACAGCTCTAGTTTCATGCAGTAAGAACAATGTTGTATCTGTGAGGTTAAGGTATTTAACCAAATGCACGGAAAATTATATGGCTGTGAGGTCATGAATTACATGGCTTTGTAGAAATGGGTATTAATTTTGCTTTCTAATTAACTTAGTAGGTGTAGCGTACGTTGTATATGAGATCATTTTCATTAGCTTGCAGCAGACTGAGAGTCGGCAATCGGTATTTTGGTGCTGCTGTATCTACAGACTGCACTAATTTGGTTGCTTGTGAGTCTGTGTAGTTGTTGGTCATTGTTGTATCTGTTCAGAGCAAAGTCGTCGTGATGATTTAGAAGCTCTTGGTCACATGTTCCTATATTTTCTGCGAGGCAGCTTGCCATGGCAGGGACTCAAGGCCGACACGCTGAAGGAGCGCTATCAGAAGATAGGAGACACCAAGCGTTCAACACCAATCGACGTTCTCTGCGAGAACTTGCCTGGTATGCTTCGACAAGTCATTATATTAAATGTTATTTGGATGTTTCGTACACCGATATCTGACATGAAATTGCAGTTACTTTATGCATTAATTGCAGAAATGATGACAAAACACTGTACCTTTTTCTTGCGTTGTCAACTTATGTTATTTTGTCGTTGTGTGCCATTGAAGTAAGTTAATAAATTTGTCTGTTTCGCAATATTTATGACAAACCTCCTGAATCTCAAGCAAAGTGTTGTGTATTTTGTGCAAGCAGTGAAGCTGCACAGTTGAAACTGTTTTTACAAAGCACTCATTGGTGCACCATTGTAAAACTCCACTACAAAAGACAGCCATGTTCCATATCGGAATACACTGTAGCCTAGATGTAACCATTATGTTGTGTTCTTGAATAGATTTTATGTCACCAACGTACATTGGAGTTGAGAGAAGTTATACTGTTGTGTGTAAAAAATAATTATATCTGCTGTGAGATGCAGTTTCACTGTTTTGCATGTTTCGTGCTACTTTCAAGATGTGATTCTTCTAACTATTTGCACCGTGCTCATCCCTATGATCTAGCAAAAGCACGAACAGCTTGTCACGTGGAATCCTTTTTCTCTGTTGTGTAACTGATTTTATTTTAATAGCATGCATGTTTTTGCACTGTTAGAGTTGGACTGTTATTTTTGTGTTTTAACAAAATAAAGATGTTTTATTCATTCATTCACTCACACACTCATTCATCTTTGGTGGAGTGTTTACGAAACACTGGAGCAAGCACGTTCAGTGTAATTTATCTCGTCATCCACTATAGAGATAATAGTTTATCTGCTGTTATAGTGATCTGTATAAGCATGCTACAATGTTATATTGTTGTTACCGTCATATGTGCAGAGGAGGTGGCTTCGTACATGCGTTACGTCCGACGTTTGGACTTCTTCGAGACGCCTGACTACCAGTACTTAGTGAAGCTTTTCACTGATCTCATAGCTAAGAATGGCTGGCAGTGCGACTGGGAGTTTGATTGGGTCGAACGACAGTCGGTGCGCATTGTTTGGATTGTATTTCGGTTGTCTGAAACTCTCAGATTCGCTGTTTGATCTTAGATTTGGCAAAAGTTGCATTACAAGGGGTGTTCAATAAGTTCCAGTACCACATCCCTTATACAACAACAATAAATTGCACATTTCTGACAGTTATGCTACTTTTTAACTTATACTCCGTGCAGTTCACTGCAATCTTCCCATTGTTCTACAAGTCGGCTGGAACCCGTAGCATTAATTTTTTTTATTGGCACCTGTAGACATTTTTGCGCATTTTGCTGTAGCACATCTTCATCGTTTTTAAACTTAATGTCTCCAAATGATTCGCTCTATGGTACAAACAAACTAAAATTACTTGGAGCTAAATCTTGACAGTATGGAGAATGCTGTAGCTGTTCCCAGCATATCTCTTCCTTTTTGAACTGTCTAATGGGCCAATTGCACGGTGGGGCACTGTCATTTTAAAGAATGACACTTTTCTGCAGCAAACCTGGTCAATTGCTGCGAATTGCTGGTCGTAATCAATCAGACAATAATGCCTGTTAATATTGTTCATTCACAGTATGTCTTTCAAGCAAAAAAGTCTGCAAGAACAACTCTTTAAGTAAACCAAAAGATGCTTTGTCCGCAGCTGATTGTTTTTGCCATATGCAGTGCTCCAACACCGACATCATCGCTAACTGATTAATGATCGCTGCAAATGCAGGCATACTATTCAAATACTTTCAAACATGATAAAGTGTCACTGCTAATTACTGCAAATAATGTACAGTAAATTACAGCACTTTCTACACCTACTACGAGTAGAAAATTTTATGATTAAATTTGTTATCTAATTCGCTAAACAAACATCAACGCTCATCATTTATGTCTTAATAATAATGATGTCACAGTGTGACGTCGAAAAAGAGACCATAGTAAGTGATGTACAATAGTGGCAGTACAACTTCATAATAGTTTTGGTTTTCAGCTGTTAGTGTGTGCTTGCTGAGAAGAACAGTCCTGGAACTTATCGAACACCCCTCGTATATATCTAACTGATATGTTTAGACTGGAGCTGTCAAATTAGTTTTTAACTTTCTAAGTTTCTATATTCTACCGGCGGGGCCTCCAAACGTCGCTGGACCCAGGTTAACTTACCCCCCTACTCTCCCTCTTGATGGGCAAGGGTGCGTTAATAACGCGTTAATTAATGCTTAAAAAAAGTTAACATTTTCACAGCTCTAGTTTAGATATATATGTATTATTCTTCTCGATGTTACTGCATTGTTCATTATTTACACATCACTCATTTGTGCTTGTCGTTATGCTACCTTGCTCTGTCAGAGTCGAAACTGAATGTGTCTTTAGTTTACAAATCATCCAGCCAGCTTCTTTATAATTATGTTAGGAAAACGATATCATTTATAATGCACGAAGAATAGAGAGTGTAAGGATAGTTGAGTAGAGAATATGGCATGGTGCTAAGACAGAGTTGGATGTTAGCATAGACTGATAGAGTTCTTAGTTTTAACTATCATGTGTACTAGGCCTTTTATGTCAGTGCTTGTCAGTATTGCTCTGCTCATATGCTTTATTATGGCCTCCCTGCATGAGTGTAGGTTGTAGGAAAGGCCACTGCATTTTATTGCCAATGTCTTTTTATCTTTTTTGATTCCTTGGCCGATTTCCACAAACCATGCCACTTGATTGGAAATTGGTGTAATTTTTAAAACAAGTTCTTGAAATTTGAGCTTCCTTAAAAGTTGGGAAGCAAAAAAGTCAAAGCTCAGACAATGTATTGACTGTATATTCTACTTACCTGTTACTAGTTTTGGCGCATGTGACATTGCTGGGAGAAGGAGATTTTTTAATATTTCTTGACTTAGATCTCATCTCCACGAAGGATGTAGGATGGCCACTATGCTGTGCAGTGCACCACATTTCTAGTTTACCAGTTGCACGATGATGTATACTGTAGCAGTCAACACCAAGTGGATCTCTGTATGCCTCGGACACTGGGGCACAGTCGCCGGCACAGTATCCTTCCATTGACATTACTGCTGAGGACGATAAAATGCGCCAAGCCAGTACTGCTCGCATGGGAGGCAGCACGGCTCTCCTGGATAAGGTATTGCTTGAATTGGTGAGACGGAACGAATTAATCTCATTGCTTTAAAAACTATGGAGTCACACCTGGATATGATTCAAGCTGTTTGCCATATAATATGTTTAGAGCAAAAGAACTTCAAACTTTTAAAATTAGTTAGCGTTTGATGGAGTTATTACAAAAACATGTTGGGCTATTTTTCAGCCATGTGGTGTATGCAAAGACGTGCATAATTCTGTATAGCTGGCATTTATATGTGTTACATGGAGGCGAGGACTGTACATTTTCTGCATCTGAATACAAACGCTTATATTTCTTGATTGTCTTGACTGCTGTTAGCAATTGTTAAAGCATTCGTATTTACATTATGGACCCAATCCTAATCTGTAGTGACTTTGGAAACGTGGACTGGGTATGGGGTGGCAGTTGTGCTAGTTGTATTAGGAACTTTAATAGTAGAAATTATTGCTGTTAGCAAATAAATTGAAGAATTTTTTTTGTTTTGTGTAGTCGGGAATTGGAGGACAGATGGGTCGACTTGGTGCACATCTTAATGTTCCAAACCGACACGGTGGCTCCGTACAGGTTACCGATAATAATTCTGTTTGCTTCATACAACTTTGTCAGAATAAACAGGCTGACAACTCTGAGAAGTTAAGCAGCGTTGTACACTGGTTGGACAAATGAGGCGAGGCCATTTTGTTTTACAGCTTGTAACTTTGGATCGGCCAGTTTAGCCTCTAGTTTGGTGGCACAAGTTAGTGTTTATTTCATTGTTAATATTATATATGTAAAAAACTTACCAGTTTACAAATGTGTGTAAGGACGATGTGATGATATCAGGAAGCGAAAATATGACCCTACGCCGACACAATATTCAGCTAACCGTGCACTCATAGGCCTATCCATACAAACTGTCCAACTGCACAGCAAAACCCTAACTCTGACATTAGACACTTTAAAGCTGAAAGATTGTGTGCCAAGCGAATATTTACATCAATCTTAGCACACTTGGCAGTGTGGTGTAGTGGTTAACTATCTATGGGGCCCCGTCACAGTTAATACTTGGATGTGTGACAGTCTTCATAGGTAAACCATCACAATATATGTCGCCAAGGTCCATTCAGCCTCCTATCCATCTGGAGTCGGCATAAAATGGGCGCTGGCCTGCGTGGCTGGGGTTAGGGTGGGGTGCATCAGGTGGCAGCTAACAGGGTGTGATTCCATATGGCAGGTCACTCTCTGTAGTTCTGAGACGGCTGTGTGCATGGTGCCGTAGGTGCTGAGTTCAACGAATGGAGACCTGCTTGCTGATGAGATTGTCACTGACAATCCGAACCCTCAGCTAGCTACGCCGGTGGACGTGGAGATTGTCGAAGAAACGAAGTATATGATCTCACTACGTCGTTATTCGGACATTTTAATGTTAGGCTATGGTTCAGCCATTTGTATCAGTATTTGTGAAATTGGACCCAGCTACCAATGGTATAGAGTAACTTTGTGGGAATATAGGATTACTGTACGATTACAGTGTGGCTCCTATACTGAGTGAGATGGTTAAATATGGTTTTCAAAATGAAGATGTGATGGAGAAAGTTACAAGTATACAGTGTATTTGTGATAACTAACACTGAAGGTCCACTTCTCTGAAGTTTAATTAGTAACTAATTTATACAGCACCTTGTTACGCAGAGTACTTACAGTGCTATTGAGTATTTTGAGTATTTTCTGCAGTTCAGCTTTTGCTCGCAGCTTGCATTGTCTTGCTGATACACTGTGAGGCATAAAAAACACACAAGTTTTTTTGCCGTAACCTGAAAAAGGGTTGTCCAATTTTAATAATTTTTGGTACACGTATTCATGACATAACTGGCCATCAAATGGCCATTCAGTTTCTCACCCCACCCAACATCTGCTTCTGCGCAGTTTGGGAAAAACAGAACAGACAAAATATGCATTAAAATCAACAAAAAAAACTTCATAAAATTGTCTCTTTCTGGATATGTGGCCACCAACAGCCAATTAATTGCAAGGTTTGACTGTTGTGCTGCAGCACGTCTATTAAATAGGCATAACATTCAGGAATATTGATGAATTCAAGAAGCGACTGGTGAAGTCTGGATTGGTCTGGAGCAGAACGTTATCGACGCTGCTGTCAGCGAATGGAGAAAGTGTCTCCGAGCCGAGCCCATGTTCGTGGGCCAACATTTCAAACATTTTTGTAGGCAGTTAGAAAATGGACAACTAGATAAACTATTAGCTAAAACAATGAAAATATGGACAATTTGTATGTTGTTTTGATTAAGCAATAATACCAAAGTGGTTAAAAAATGCAATATTTTGTTCGTTTTGTTTCCCCACGTAGTGCCGAAACAGACTGTGGGTGAAGTGGGAAACTAAACAGTTATTTGATGACCAGTTGTGTCAGGAATATTCGTACCAAAAACTATTAAAATCGGATCACTTTTCTTTATGTTATGATAAAAAAATTTGGTGTTTTTTATGCCTCTCAGTGTAGTGTCGACATTTTTACTTAAGTTCCTGCAAGTGTAACAAATTTTTGGTAATATAGTCTCTAGCTATTTAGTCAAAACACTTGTTAACTCTGTATAGTGTGTCCTATAAAAAGCCTGCGTCTTAATAGTTATTATTATTTCATACCATAGTCGCGTTTTCTATCAGCTTCTGCCTAGTCAAAACCTACCAAATAAAAAGCCTTTAAAAAATCACCGTAAAAACTCTGTCCACTTAAAAATTATCAATATTATAGCTAGTACGTACATATAGCGGTAAGATGCCATTATTTGCGTCCTTATAGCTAGAACCGAATCTCGTCTAGCAAGCATTTTATTATGTCCGAGAAAGTTAGCCGTGAGAAACCCCCTTTGACACACAAATATCGCAAAAACTTACCCAAAATGCGTAGCAGTGCATAATGTCACGTATCGATAGAAACCTTGTCTTCCGATAAAGAGTTTGCGGGTATCCGCATATTTCTATGATATCTATATTTTAAGAAATTAAACTTTTAATATCAAAAGTCTATAAAATGTTTACATTTTGTTGCTATAACTCGCGTATGAATACGTTATTATCAATGACCGAGGTGTGAGCCTGGAGCTGCTGCACATACTTGGATCGTTGTTAGCCGCCCAGCTCTCTCAAGCACGAAAGATAGGCCCCGCCCGTAAGAAATCCATCTGTAAGAAATAACGTTAAAATTTTCACCCACGCTTCGCTAAAACTCTATCAAAGTTTAATTAATAACTTTAAAACCATAGTTATGCCAATAAAAAAAACCGTATTTTTAGATTCTTCGTAAAGAACTATTTCTTCTAAAATTTCCCAAGTAGCCTGTTTACCGTTTTCTCATTCAACGTTTCAAAACGTACTGCGAAAGAGGCTCATCTACCATACAAATGGTCCTGGATGACCTTTTCTATCAAATACATTACTACTGAGCCTTTTCTGTGTTGGAAAAATAATTGTTCCATAGGCTCCTGTATGAGAGCCAGGAATATAAAAGGCAATGCTCAAAGGGAAAAGCTCTTAACTTGATCTGACCAAGTTACCACACGGTAGTCTGGTGGTCCCTTAAGGACCATACCTACAAGTGCATGGTAGGGTCTGCCTGAGTATCCGAACATAGTAGGTGCTCAGGAAACCCAACCTTAAAGGTAATCTGAGACCGAGGAGACCTTTCTTTGCTGATGTGACCGTTCGAGTAAGGCACTTTCCCCTTTAAGAATAGATAGGACCTTGAAACTAAGGACTAAAGGTCTAAGGTTTCAAAGGTAGTAGTTCAGATATAAGACTGTGCATAGGATGCATAAAGTGTCCTATGTATTAAGGGAAAAAGACGTATAGAGGTCTATAGTTTAGAAGGCAAAGGTATCAGACGTCCTAGTGATCTGAGGACTACGAGTCCTAGCACTAGCGACCAAATA
>Ga0056128_1009305_pt1 | contig 12353 bp, 6 predicted proteins | sample WorMetLIZISLAND2_FD_71113 | JGI IMG/M metagenome (GOLD analysis project Ga0056128, IMG submission 71113) | Marine gutless worms symbiont microbial communities from Max Planck institute for Marine Microbiology, Germany - Olavius geniculatus... ...
TTTTATTTTTGGGATAACTTCGGTAATTCAGCACCGATTTTAACCATTCTTTCACTGTTACAAGCAGAAATTTATGGCGCGTAAACGTGAAGTTCTTCCGCCCACCGCACCTTTATTGTTACTTCTTTGTTGCAGACCATTCAAAAAAATGTGCGCTACAGGTAGGCTACATGTAGGCGCATTTTACTGCGTAATTGTCCCAGAAAAGAAGTGACATTATGAGCTGTGCATTCGTTGGCGTCATTTACGTTCAAAAATGCAAAATTTGGGGGGTAAAACCATCCCACTTTGAGCAAACTTTCGAGACAAAATTGACACTTTCTGAGTACCACAATTTCCTCTGTTTGAAAATTGCAATTTCCTGCTCCCTCCACTTTTTTTCACCATGATGCCGCTGGTTGTGGCTTTGCGTAAGCAAGTACACAATATTAACTGAGGTCCTTGGAGATGTGGGAAACACACTCGTTGTTATGACCGAGCCAGGCCATAAAATGAACAAACCAAGCCAGAAATAGTCGTTTGAATGGACCGAAAAGTCAACAATAAAGCAGTTTATACACACACACACACGTTTAGTTTAGATGAAATTCGACATAAGACAGTTGGGCAGTTTTTGCATTCAGCCTTTTTCGGCAGCTAATCGATCGCTGTGGTCAACGCGTTCAGGATCAGCTGAGCCCAGCATTCAATTAGCACACGTTTCAGCTGGTCAGTTTTTGAAATTTTGTGGCCATGCCATCTGTTGCAATATCCCCACACTGAATAATCCACAGAACAAGCTAATAGCTTAGGAAGAGCTGCCGTTGAGGACCACAGAAATGTATAAATGAATGCATAAATAAAATGTTTTTAGTCACAACCAAGGACCAATATGCATCCCCACATTATCGCACGAAGAGTGACAATCCGCCGGCTATCGCCGCTACTGCAGGTTTAGCTCGTAGAACGCCTCATCATATTCAAACACAAACTTGGCAAACGCAACCGATTTAGCATGCAGATCGTAGACTGGATATAATAACAGAGATAACAGATGTCGCTAAACAATGTCATAGGCCTAATAGCGCAGCAACTAGGGTGCATCATGCGCTTGCCAATAAACAGGGACAGTTCAGGCGTGGGGCATTAGCTACACCGGTGGGTCGGTCGGTCTGCTGCTGCTGTAGTAGCGCGTTCAACCGGCAGATGTCTAACCACATGTGGCCACAGACATACATACATACATACACACACACACACACACAATATTTTGGATTCTGCAACAAGATTTGTGCAAATTTAAGGAGCTGTATCAGCTCAATTAAAATCCGGACTCTTTGGCAGCAAGTTTTTAAGTCCAATAAACTCGCACACGGGAGTGCAGGCAAATTTCAAGGGTGATGCAGATTTATGCAAATTAAGCAAAGAATATTTAAATTCTATGGAATTTCGGCTTTTTCTCTACAACATTCTGAAACTTATGACATATCACATGCCTTTCTACCGCTAGCCGTCGCAAAGTTATCAATGCTGAAACGGGTCCATTTTTTGGTCCACCATGTAAATCCCAGTATCGGTGCACTGGGTTGCCAGATTTTTTTGAAGTCCTGTTATCCAATGATGGCGAAAAGTAGCCCAGTTGTTTTAAAAATTTTTTTTATTATATTCCAATGATGATTCAAAAAGTAGCAAGCAAGGTGCCAAAGCCAAATTTTAGGGTGCCAAAACGGGTGCCAAAAGTGTCACAATCGGCACTTTTTTACCCAATCTGGCAACCATGCCTGTACACATTGTGAATAATTTTTTAATATAATAAAGTCGTTTAGTTTTCTCTTAGCTGTGAACTTGACGTCTATGGCGGTTTTTACTTTGCAAAAAAAATCAATGAAACTGCCAAACAACATCAACAAAAAAGTATCCTCATGCAGCAACAGTAGTTAGCAGACTGAGTTAACACATTCATAGCTTTAACTTGCTCACACATAAGCAGTATAATAACACTGTCAAAATACAAGAAAAAATCTTCTTAAAAATAGGAAACAAGCAGCAACATAAATAAACGATATACATAATCAGAACAAATATGTACATCACAAGATTCTGCCAGCTCATACAGGACAGCGATAACAGAGACAGAAATTTTCTCGATGTCATAACCAAAAAAAGCTGTCCTATCGCAAGAACATAGCACGATTCCGCGATCATTTTTGAGGATAGCCTGAGAATGCACAGCACAGAGTTCCCATACTTCTATGACAAAAAATTCCAGAACTTATATCAGACTTTCCAGGACCATAAAATCATATTCCAGGACCTTCTTGGAGCCAGCCAATGTTGAAATATAAAGACAATTAGCAGATACTTACTGTAGATACAGAGTGTAATCAAATGCATAAAAGCCAACTAGTTGGAAATTTTTCTCATCATTGTATTTCAGTTAGTAACATGGTTCTAGGACTACTACTCTGCAGAATTTATTTTCCCTGATTTCCAGGACAAAATGAATCGTTTTCCGTGACTAATTTGTTCACGCAAAATACCAATGTCGGTTTTCAATCTCTTGCAATCACACTAAAAACAAGGGCAGCAGATCAAATCAAAAAGTGGAGGTAGAAATAATCTGTGAGCGAAGCAAGCAGAAAAAACTCCTGAACTGTTGTATGCAGACTGCATACAACAGTTCGAAATTTTTTCTGCATCTGTTAACTTTTGCATGCTATATTCCCTGACTGTAAGAACCATGTAGTAAGTGCTACATGAGTGCTATATGTTGTTTATCTTAAATTCCAAGTAAATTCATAAACTATCGAAGATTTTTATTTTCCAGAACTTTCCAGGACCATAAACTATAATTTTCTGGGCCTGAAGAATCAACGAAAAAATCCGGCTCATCAGACCATATGGCCATGATACAAAAGATATTTGCACTACAGAGGGACAACTTGATGTGACAATGTCACACTTTGCACTACATGACAGTGTGGTAAAAACAGGGCTGGATTAACGTTCAAGGGCCCCGATGCCATGCGACAATGTGGGCCACTGGCCCTTCTGCAAGTAAAGCCCTGCCAACTTTTGTACGGCATCTTAAAAGCATTCATTTGACTTTCCACAACTTGTTTTGCAGTGACCTACAATTTCCAAACATTTTGTCGTGTTGTCCGGTATGATAAAAACTGACAACTAGGCTATAAATTTGCCTTTGTACTTAGCAGGCTATAGCCTCTGGAGTGTAGAAATTTTAATGTTTTTTGTAGGGAATCAAATATGAGTATTGCTTAAAAGGCGCGATTTCTGCTACTATCCACTAAATTAGCGCAAAAATGTTTGCAGATAGACACATACTTGTATGTAGGCTGACGGATGTAGGCCTACTCTGGCTAACGGATAGGTCTTAGGGGAAAACTTATTACACGTATAATTACCCCCTTTCTGCGGCTTTCTGCATACATAATTTGGGATATGCAGTGAAGGGAAACATTTTTAAATTTGGAATGGAATGGAGAGGGTCAGAAAATGTGCATTTTTAATGGAAAACATTTCAGAAACAGTGAGAGATAGGGCCAAGGTTACTATTAACACTAATACTATGTCGCATATTGCCTTTCAAATGACACGAACATCACTGACCTTGGATGACCTTAAAGGTCAGTACTGCAACAGAAACTGTACAGGCTGTAGTGCATCTTACCTAGCAACAGCTGGGCTTTTTGTTTTTCGCGGTTTCAGGCTACGACACATAGCTCAACAGTGGATTGTGCCAAAATTACTGCTTGGAGTGACGATAGACCAGGACAACATGCACATGAAATTTTTTTAGCACAAAAGGTAGATTTTAACCTTTTGAGTTTTGACCTACTGGGTTCAAAGTGTCCTCTGTATGGATAAGGCAAATTTGGGTACCTTTCAAAGCACATTATTAGTTTCAAATTGCACGTTGTACACTGATTCCACAAGTGGCAGCACCGATGCTGTCGCGCGTCACGTGAGCTTTGCTCAGATTATTTGTCGGTAATTTCCATATCTTCAGAATTTTTAGAGTTGAAGCCGTTAGTATTGCGCAGCGATATGAAGTGCCTTGTTGGCAGCGACATAACTTTAATCCAAAAATGAGGGAACAAATTTTTGTTCCGAGGGCTTTATTTGTTGGGAAACCACGATGGCTGCATAAAACCGCTCCGCCATCACTTTCTTTAAATAATTTACTATCAACTTCAACAATAATACACCTAAGGCGCGAACTATGAGCACTATGAAGTATAGGCCTAACCTATAAATCCGGAGATGAAGATGTTAAGAGATTTTTGGAAAGCAACATGCAGAGTTACAGTCAAATGAATGGAAGCATAGAAGACACATGTGAAACTGTAGCAGAGTTGTGACTTTCTACGCTGTTGTCATGGAGGTTAAATCGCTATTCACAGCGACTCGTGTTGCTGCTGCTGCTGCTGCCACCACTTTTACGTCTATCTGATGTCGTCGTCACTTTAGCTACATAAGCCTCAATGAAGCTGTCTACTCTGGTCGTACTAATGTCTGCCGATCTGCTGGCACATATCTGCAATAAATTGCACACACAAAGCAGTTTCGGTTACACTGTGACGTCTTCTCCTTGGAAACATACTTTGGAGTTGCCTACAACTGCACCATAAACATTAAAAACAAAAAAGTACATGAGCAAAGAAATGAACTCAGAAGGTAGTATAATTTATAATTCTTCAGCTTCAGTTGGGTTAACTTAAAGGTCCATGGACAGCAAAATTGACAAATATATTTTATCCACTTTCCCAAAGCAGCATAATTTTCAGACAATTTTGATAGTAATATTGGCAACCAGCATTTTGTCAACGCGAAGAAATTTACACTTGAAATCAACGATCTACGAAAATGCCATTGAAAACAAACCACCATTTGACAGGCTAATGACGTCACCGGCTGAACATGTCGTCAATGTAAAATATGCATAAAAACATGAGCAATATAAAGTCATATTTTCTTTCATTAAAAATATTAAAATTAAATAGTAAACACTGACTGTGTTCAACCGGTGAGGTCATTTCCGGCCACTTGCCAATATCAGATTTTTCAGCATAACGTAACATAATGCTATTTTTCGTTATATTCAGACATTAATTTCATACATTTATAAAGCATAAATCAACATATTATATATACCATGTGGAATGTCTAATTGAGGTCTACATAAATTTCACAAGTTAACTTGGCAAGACGGTCAATCGGTCATATTTACACTGACGAACATTGGAGCAACAACGATGGAAATACTACACTGATGGAACAGCCATAAAGCCCAAATTCCATTATGCCAACTTTGCGACAAAGTCCATCACAAAGTCACGGACACAAATCATGAAAGTCCACGACACAAATCATGTTGCAGACTTTCATGATTTTTGTCGCGGACTTTCGTGATTTGTGTCTGTGACAAAGATGTCCGCGGACGTTGTCGCCGACTTTCCCAGTGCAAATTTCTTAAATTTTATTTATTTTTAAATTTGTAGACTGTTGGGAAATTTTTAATGTCTGAATCTTAAGGATGTGCAAAAAACGTATTTTGAGTTTATTGGTTAAGTCGTGAAATTTTACAAACTTTAAAATGGTAAGTCAATAAATCTTGACCTATTAAAAAAGAAGCAACAGAAAAGCCAACAGCTTAGGAAATACCTTAGGCACTGCTTTTCTCATGATCTGTTTATAATTATCTTTGTCAATCACACCACTCTTAAAGAAAGGCTTTAACGAAGCTCTCACTCGTTCCTCTACGACTTTTGTGCGATCAGCCAGCATCTAAACATATGCAGAGTAACACACACACACACACACACACACACACACACAACTGAATCACCTAAAGTGGCTTATGTTCTCAGATACAGGTTTGCAAATCTGAGCAATACCATGTGTATTTGGGACCTCCGAGAACTGCAGAATTTCTGTGCTAACCCTACATCTCCAGATACCACAGTCCTGGGCCACATCTTTCCTCAGATACATCCATCTGAAATTGTTAGAACATGATGAGCTTGATAGGTCAGTGCGATATTAAATGACATATTTAACTTTTTGACTGAAAGATAAAGGACAAGAAAGCCCAAATTTGAACTAGCGATGTTTCTGTTATACATTTGGCTATACTTAGGTATAGCATCTGCTCATACACCTAAAAGGTTAGACAGCTAAATAAAATTAAAAGTCGTAGCAGTAAAATTCAATAAACTCTGCATATGCAGCAATTAATTAAATGCGAAACAACTCATTATACAAAATTAAATGTATTGAGTCTAGCAAATAAAGGCACAGCAGTCATTAGTCGACAGCGTTGTTAGACTAGTGTTACTGGTGTTCTGCACAGCTGTGAAACATGGACCATTTACAGACATCACATACACAGCCTGGACAAGTTTCACCTCAGATGTCCACTGTCTGAGGCAGATAACTGGCAAAAATGGCAAAATACCAAACATGGAAGTTTTAGAGCACTGCATGACAACAGGAATTGAAGCCATGCTTGTACAGGCACAGCTTCGCTGGTCTGGCCATCTGGTTCACATGTCCGACACACGACTTCCTACTTTAAAAAAAGCCATCTTCTACAGCCAACTTGCCTCTGGAAGCAGACCATCTGGTCATCCAGTTAAATGGTATAAGATGCATTGAACAAAAATCTACAGCGGTGCAACACAGACTCAACAACCTGGGAAACAACTGCACAAGATCGATCGTTGCGGTGAACCTCCTGCAAGTCTATCCCATTTTGAACATCGACGCATCTCAGACCTGCAACTAAAGAGAGAAAAAGAGGAAGACTGGTGTCACGACAACTTCTCTGACTTACAAAGTACATCTGTGGACATGGATGTGCTGCCGCCATCGGACTTTACTCACACGTGAGAACTCACAAGCGCTAACTGCTCATCTCTCAATTCCATGGGAGACTCCAACACACACTTTCTTAATGACACTAAAAATATACTGACATTCAAACTACAGATGCATTACAGTCAGTGCTTGCTATATGAAAATGAGGTAAATAAAAAATCAATCGCAGAGCACAGAGTAGGCAATCGATTTTATGATAGGACTTGCATATCACTGTAAATGCTAACATTGAGGCCGACCTGTGTCACCCATTAGACAAAAACAGAGTGGCAATACTACAGATGAAATTTTCAAATGTAGTAAAAGTATGAACAAAAAAAAAACAAAATTGTAGAAAATGTACAGTTTCACAAGAAGGGTTTGGAAGAGAAAGGCAAGAGAATTGGGGACTGACTTTGGTCCGAAACGCCAATGCGTCTGTTACGATGTCAAAGAAGTCAGGGGATTAATCGATCAATTGCCTCAAATGGCAAGCACTTATTACTGTCTACATACTAGGGAGGTCCAAAATGTAATGGAAAAAATATACTTTAATAAAATTCTCCTCCACAACTCTACCCTTGTTCCTTTGCCCACTGAGACTCCATATACCAAAACTGAGACAATTTAGCACCACTTTAGAGGTTGCTATGATTTGCCACTTTTGCTTGATTGGTCTAAATTGAACAATTTTCCCATCTTAGTTACTTGTCATGTAAGTAAATAAGTACAAGTAAAACGTCAATTTATATAGCGTATCAAGGCCAAAAAGCCCCTAATGCACTGCATGCATGATTATTCTGAAAAGAAAAATGTGTTCAGTAGTCATCCAGAGATGGAGGTGGTGTGAATAGTAGCCTATCATGCAGATGTCTTGGCAGTGAGTTCCATGTCATTGTGCCGGCGATAGAGAAAGCCCGATGTCCGTATAAACTCAGTCGGTAAGACGGCACAACAAACTGATGACTGGCAGCAGAAGGAAGATGATGTCTTGAGGCAGTCGCAGAGACTGGGGTGCAGTGTGATGTGAGATACCAAGAAGCAAAGGGTGGTTCTATAATGACAGCGATGCATGAACATTAGGCCTACTGAGCTGAATTTGGCCATCCAGCTCATTATGTTCAATTTATTCATTAAAAATTTATATGTTCCAGAACCAGTTTGTTCTCACTGCTGCAGAGAAGAAAGACGTCACTGACATCAACTTGTTTGATGCCCTTATCTACAGCCATTTTTGGAATGAGGCACCTGTAGCTGAAACAGCTCTTCTCAATGATGCCATACAGACTTACTCAAACTGATATATGGGAATGCAGCAGCAAAGTCTTTTTTGGTACTTCTTGGAGCATTTAGTGGGACTGGGCTTTTATGATGAATTGTGAATTGTGATGAATTGGGTCAATGCTGCAGCGAAGAAAGAAATATTTAAAAATCTACAGCATCCACCAAAACCAAAAACCTTTGGAAGTCAAAACTGAAAGTGAAAATTAAACCAGCAGAGTCTTCTGCATATCTTCATGACACAGCGCATTGCAAAACTGATTGATGTACTTATCAAGGATAAGTAAAAGCCAGCAACATCATTCTTGGTAAAGGAGCCTATGGATCTATGGATCTGACTTATCTAGAGATGCAGCAGAAGGTCCACCAGATGAAGATGGTGAATGACTTTGCTGAGTGTGTAATAGCTGTGGCAAAAGAATGCAATTGCAGTCTAACAAAGGACAAAAAACAAAACTAGTTTCTTCTTCGACTGGTAGACCTCGACAACAAGCAGTTTCCGGTCGCTACGAAAGCTACGATGATGAAGTTGGCAGCTGAGTAGTGACTGATTCATACATTTGGCAGTTTGCTGGAAAGGACATAAGCAGTTTATTGGACAATGCAATTGATCTTTAGTCTTGTAGTGTTCAGTTTTTTCTGGTTTAACAGAAATAATATGGTTGATTTGTTCACATGAAGAGTAATGAAATGTGAAAAACTTTTGCTTTTAGAGGCGAACACAAAATCTTGCACATTATAGCATCCTCTAAATGTTGTTCAATTTGCTTTAAATTTTGCCACAGTATCATTTACATGAAGTGTAACAAGGGCAGCCATGTGGAGGACAAAACTTTCACACTTGAAAATTTTGGACCACCGTACTACATACAACTCAACAAATTAGCAAACTGGTAGCAGTCATTACTTTGTCCAGTTGAGCAGAGTCTGTTGATGCAGCATCAGAGACTGCTGATGGAGAAGTCAAGCCTACCGCTGGAACCTGCTGCTTCTGTGTATCCTTATCAGCTGTAAGTTCTGCCAGCGATGGCAGTGGAGGTGGCACTGGAACTATAAAATCAGAGTTCTGCTGAGCCAAGGGAGCAGAGTCAGACAAGCCTGACTGAGCTGAAGGACCAGGGCCACTATTCTGCTGATGTGCATTACGCAATCGTGGGTCCAGCTGAGCAAATGTGGAACTGGGCTTCGTTTGCGGTGGCGGTGGAATGCTTGAACACGATGTTGATGGTGCTGTCACAGTCTCGTTACACTTTGAAGATATCACAGGTTTACAAGATTTAGAAACTCCAGTGCTCACTGCAGTCAAGGATGACTTATCTGTGACTGGCAAAGTGTGTCTTAACCGTTCGACAGAAGGTAACATTTTGTCACTTGGCACTAAGTGCTTATTATTGTTACTTTCAGCAGCATCAGTTTCATTATGCTTCAGCACAGCAGACGAAGACACAACAACAGAGATGCCAGCATTAGCAGACAATGACTTTGGCTGTTCAGCTGCAGCTGAATCACAGTGTGGTGGTGAAACATGTACACTGCTGACTAATGGCAAACCAGCATAAGCTGTTGGTGACACTGCAATATGAGGATGACACTGGTGAGGTAGTTGACCAGAATAAGCTGAAGTAACAAACCGGAGTCTGCTTAAGTCTGGGGGTAAAAATGGTGGAAATGCTTGTTGTACTGCAGGTGACATCAATCCATTCAGTAAGCATGGTACAGGTGTTACTGGTGCCGGCACTTTATGTGGAACTCCCGAGTCAATGGCTTGCAGGTCGAGGAGAGGTGCTCGGCTCACATTAGGCATAGTGACAACATTCTGCAAATGCATCCTAGCCCCTGCCAAAAGAGAAGCAGCAGTGCCACCAACCACAGGCTGATTGTGCAACACTGGAATGCTGGCAGAATGTGGACAAATAGCAGAGTATGGCCCAGCAATAGCGTAAGGCATCACTGCTGGCAGTTGCCATGCTGTCGAAGTTGCACTGTTGTTTGGAAGTAACGAAAGACTAACTGAAGGCCATGCTGGAATGTTATAGACAGTGGGCTGACATGTGAACTGAGCGGCACAAACAGGCAAATTATTGGGAATGCTAGTGGCGGAAGGAGGCTCATCATAAGGACTACTCTCTTCATCGGACTGGCTATTTTCAATATCTTCACGTGCACAAAATCGTTTTCCAGATGATAACACCACTGGAATTGGTAACTGCTCTTTGGATGATGCTAACACAATTTTACTGCTGTCTAATTCCACATTAGTATCATGAAACAACCTATTGGCACATGAAACAACCGATTCATTTGTACGATGTACACCTTTGCTTCCATCTACTGACATTTTTATGCCCAAGCACGTACTTGCTGCGACTTCTAACTGCCGCTGTTGTGGATTTTCATTGCAATTCAGTAATTTTGCACGAGATGTTCTGGCTCTAGGATCACCAGGAACTGTCTGCAGTGATCTTTTAACAGCACTACTTACTGTCTGCACCAGGCCATCATTAAAAGTATCAACTGCCGAATGACTTCCAGAGAAAGAACTGGTTGTCGCAACAGCTGACTGGCTTATGACACCACTACAACTAAGAGTCAACAGATCTCCTTCAGAGCTAAAGGGGTCTTTAAATTCCATGTCCCACGCCTGTTGATCAAACCCACCATTCTCACCATGAGCAGCCATGTAGAGACTTATCACGTCTGCAAAGCAATGACAGCAAATATTTCAGACACGACTTCATAAATTAATGTCATTTTCTAAACGCAGTGTCTATGATCACAAATCTGTGCTTGCGTTTTAGACTGTCTATGATCACGGCAGCCAACAGGAAGCGCAAAACGTCAGTAGCATTGAAAGTTTACTGTTTATTCAGTACGTTTTTGCAAGGAGGGCGATACAGTTATGTGTACTGTAGTAGAATTTAGTGTTAATATTAAGGTTAGAGTTTATGGTTGGGTTTAGCATATTTTAGAGAATTATGTGATGATAGATCAACATCCAAATTAAGACTGTAACATTAATCATATTTGCAGTGGAGCAGTGTGATGCCTTACGGCTGACTGCACAGAACCTGTGATATTCTGCAGGGTTAAGATCGTCAGTTGGCCAGCTGCCATTAGGCGGCGGTACGAGCACTACTGCTACAGCCGTGATTATAGACAAATGGGGGAGATGATCACGAATTCGTGATCACAGCACTGGTCTTTTCTAAACCCATCTTTATTCATTACGCAAATTTATGAGAGTTGTCCTAAAATAGGTAAACCAGATTTAAGCATTGTCACATATGTTGCAAATTGACTAATTGGCCAAAGCCATCAGTGACAATATGACAGAGTGGTAAATGGGCAAGAAGACTGCGAATTGCAGATTACACCAAGTGTTAGCAAGCTGTAACTCTGTGTCTTAAAAGTGTGCTAACTCTACTCGACCAGAGACGTTGCACATTTGTATTATATATCAGGTCTGCAAGCATGGGGTGGTACTAAATACCAAAATATACCCAAAACACCAAACATGTTTTCGGTACCAAAAACCTGACCTTAAAGCCCAAGTCACATAGAAAAACGATACTGGCTAAATATGTGTAGAATATAATACTAATTAAAACAGGGATGTGCACAAGACCTTTTTAGCCGAGACCGAGACGAGACCCGAGACCCATGTCTCCAAGACCGAGACGCTCAAAATTTTGTCTGAGACTGTCATGTCTGCAACATTAATTGTTTAATACGAGCCAATCAATCAATAACTTTATTTCAGGAACAAGCCCGTATAAGATAGGTAGAACAAAAGAGACAGATACAATAAGCACAAAATACACATAATATGGTTAGTAATACGATAAAACACAAGTCATAAAATCTTAACAACTAACAGTGCTAAAATTATTAACAATAGCAAACAATAAGAAACACTTCTTTTTGAATTCACCGAATTCACCGAAGCCACCAGAACTACTGGTGGCCTAAGTAAGCACAGGCAAAAGCCATATAATGCTTACTATCCTAATAACTAGATTAACTGTGTGTTTCCAGTTGCAATTCCCGTTTCAAACAAGTTTTAAATTGATTTATTGTACTACTGGTTACACACACATCAGACAGTGCATTCCAGTGATCAACTACTCTGTTGCTAAATGCATACTTTCTCAAATCCAATCTACTGCGTTTTTTATATAGTTTCTTAGAATGACCTCTTCTTTGACCTTCATCAT
>Ga0056128_1009307_pt1 | contig 12349 bp, 4 predicted proteins | sample WorMetLIZISLAND2_FD_71113 | JGI IMG/M metagenome (GOLD analysis project Ga0056128, IMG submission 71113) | Marine gutless worms symbiont microbial communities from Max Planck institute for Marine Microbiology, Germany - Olavius geniculatus... ...
TTCAAGGTCGTTCAAGGTCATCGATGTTGATAAATCCAAAAAGCCTGTCACCAGTGCTTGTTATGATAAACAGCATGTATGTACCTATCTGCAACCGTTTTCACATTATTCGAGCCAATAGCGGCAAAATGACGTCTTTTTAGGGGGGTAGCTGTCTTTGACGCCCGTCTGCGTCGGCCTCCTTGAACGTAGGGGGTCGTGACTTGAACTGCTAAAATCTACGTTGAATGCTGAAAATTTCATACGCAGGTTGTATTGGTCTATTCTCAGCCATTTCGTCGCAATTCAGTGTTGAGATGTGCGCTGCATCCAAAAATTGCGAAAAATTCACTAAAAACCTCTTTTTAAGGGGTTCAAGGTCGTTCAAGGTCATCGATGTTGATAAATCCAAAAAGCCTGTCATTAGTGCTTGTTATAATAAGCAGCATGTATGTATACATCTGCAACCGTTTTTACATTATTCGAGCCAATAACGGCAAAATGACGTCTTTTTTAGGGGGTAGCCCTCTTTGACGCCCTCGTTCGAGGGGAACCCCTGCACCCAGTGGTACGAAATTTTGTCACGATAAATAGAGACCTGGGGCAGTTCACAGTAAAGATTTCGTGATCCTAGTTTGCACTGCACCGTTTTGATACAGTCTACGCGTGTGACAGACAGACAGACGGACAGACGCCCAGACGATGGCAAAGACGCGCGAAGCATTCTATTTTTACCTAAATCGCATGCTTGATATTACTATGTTGTGGTGAAAGATTTTTATTAGCTATTGTCAGCTACAGAGTTTTTACATGATCAGTATCGGTACAGTACACAACAATAGCCAAACAGCAGAGTAATAACTGGTAAAATTTCAACATTTTCGACGATCACGTTCATGCGCAGACATCAGAAATTTCTTATATCATATCGGTATGACAAAGAATAGCCCACTATGAGAAATTAAGGGCGGAATGTGTTTTTATTAAGTAAGTAATAAGACAAAAACAGCATTCATGCGGCGCGCTAAAACATTTTCGTGTGTTATTTAGTGATCAATAGTTCTGTGTACTATATATTGTTCGTGTTACTTTTGAAATATTGCTGTGTATGTTTAAGAAGGCTAGTGCAAGTGTCATTTTGGCTTATCTGAGCCACAGCCGCCGACATAGCTTAAGTTTTCATTGTACGCTGTAAGTACTGCAGTTTAGGGCGTTTGTGCAATGAAAGAATGAATGAATGAATGGACGTAGGAGAGTGCAGTGTTCGTTCTCACCAGTGTGTGATCTCATGTGCGACTTCAGGTGCGAGCTCTTCGTATAGACTTTGCCGCAGTCAGGGACCGTGCAGCCGTAGACACGTTTCTTGGAGTCGACGTTGACACCAGTGGCCGCGGTCGCACCTGTTGAGCCGGCAGCACAGGTAGCATTACCACAACCTCCGCCGCTAGCCTCGCAGGGTTCGGTCTTGACCGGCGCCGACCCATGCTCTTCCTGGGTGGTGACGGCGGCACTCGAAGTGTCTGAACTCCCAGCGCTAGAGGCAATGCCGCTGTTAGTGTCAACTGACGTCGCCTCGTCGCCACGGAACGACGACTCGCGACTGGGTGGCTTTGAACTCATCTCGACGTCGACAGGTGACTCTTTGCCGTCACGTGACACGGCCTGCTGCTGCTGCTGCTGTGCTTGTGCGTCGTGTCTAGGCAGCAGAGCGCTGAGCCTGGCAGCCACCTGCCAGCCCTCGGCTGATCTCGCACTCACTGTCTGTGCGTAGTCGACGGGCGGCAGACACTGCGGCTCGTTCCAGAACAGATCGGCACAGGGCTTCTCGTCGTTGTCTGGTGGCGGGTTGGCGCCCTGCAGGATGTTGTCGATCGCTTGTCGACTATTGGCGTTTTTCCGACCGAACAGAAACGACTTTCGGACGCGGCGCTGTCCGACCAGTTGCTCGAAGGCAGCCTTGTCAGCGTCCTCGACGACAATGGTGGACGGGTTGCGACGGTTACGTCGCCGATTGATGCCGACACCATTACGAGTCGACGGCGGCGGGGTGGGGCCCTGGTCGCGGCCCGGGGATGCCTGGTGAGGTACACCGGCAAATGGCACATCCGGCGGCCGGGAAACAAACTTGAGCGGGAGATGAAAGGACGGCAGCTGCTGCGTCAATGAGGACGAGGATGAGGACGAGGAGGATCCCGACGACCCGTTGGACGACGACGAGCGTTGAGATGACGCGTTGGAACCCAGCGACCGGCGGCTTCTCACTGTATCACTAGGAAAAAACTGTCCTTTTGGGATTCTACTTGGATCATTGAGGTCGAGCGTAGCCAGGTTCTCGACGGGGTTGTCGTCGCGGGCATCAGGGCTGCCGAGGAGGTCATCACCGTGGTAGCTACTGCACGGAGACGACAGAGGCGACAGAGCGAACGTGCTGGGCGAGCTGGGCGAGCGACGGCGGACTGTGAACGACGGGTTGTCTGCGAGCACGTCGAACCTGTCCCACAGCGACGGACTGGCATCGGCTTGAAGACGACTGAGTGGTGTGGTCGGTGTCTCTTGACGAGAGATGCATCTGTCCATCAACAGGCGGTTCTGCAGTGCATACAAATTACACAACCATGTATGCAATAGACATCAGAACAAAACTATTTTAGACTATAAAACGTCAAAACGCGTTTTCATGACGGCGTGAATGTATTATTTTTTTCTCACAGTGCTTGACATAGTTTGAAAGCGTTTAATAAAAAACGTGACTCTTCTTTACGGTTCACATAATGAACAAACATCAAATTCACTGCTTAACTTCCTTCATAGGCTACTCAATCAAGTTCTTATCACCACACGAAAGGACGTTAATCCAAATACAAACATTGATATTATACGACTACACCGCTTATATCATTTAGTATTGATACATATGTTCGAAGGACATTAATTTAGCGCTATTTGAGTCAATCTAGAGTAACCCAAGGAAAAAATTGTATCGTATGGTATCGTGAAAGGTACGGCAGCGTTCCGCTTGAGACCATCAGAAAAGGAATGTTTTAGGCCTATTTCGGATTGCGTCGATAACGTTGTAAATTGAAACAGTCGGCGGCATTACGCAGAACTTTGCAATGAAAGTTCAAACTATTAGCTCCTTTCCCGAGTCTGGACAAATTCAGCCTTTTAAACGCATTTTGTCAAACAATATAAAACACGCAAACCCTGTTCGCCGAAAAATAGCAGCTTAGAAACAAAATAAAACTTTTGGTATTATATTCTGCTATTTATTAAGTTTGATAGGCTGTAATGTTGTTTCTTCCATTGATTAATAATACCGTTCAAATTTTTAAACTGCTTGTCGTGATTTTAACGATCATCGGTGTTCCTTTACTTCAATTTCTTTTTTATTTGTCATTGGTAATCTGTTTTTCTACGCTTCTATCCCTTTACTCGACCGTTTTTTGGTTTTATACCCTTTATAGTTCAGTGCTTGTTTCTCACTGTTTTCATATACAGTTCTGTTTTAGTTTTATGCGCTAGATTAGGGCCTAAATCGGCAATTTGTCCTCTAGTCTTTAAGTGCAAAAATGTATGGTATCGTATGTCGTATCTTATTCTGAAAAAAAACATTTTTGACGAAAGGTTTAAATTGTATGCATAAATGCATGTGCAAAGCGACAGAAACGAATTGAAACAAAATGAACTCACCTTGTACACTTAGCGAATGAACTAAACTAAAATGATGTGAATTGTCACTTGGTGCATTTTGTACAGTCCGTACAACGAAACTGAACTGGCATTTTAAATTTAGTTCAGTTCAGTTACGTCGCTTTTTATACTTTTTAGACGCAACAAAACTGAACTGTATTTTCAGTTTAGTTTACTTCATTTTCTTCGCTCTGTATGCGTTTTGAAAACGTTAAAACGATCGACTCGTACTAACCTCTTCGTAGCGATCGTCGATCGAAGCGACTCCGGACAAATAGCCGGTCTCGTGTACCAGCTGTACCTCGCGGAACATCGTGACACTCGGTAGAGCTGACATGATTATCAGCTGTACAGATAGCTCTATCTACCAACGCAGCCTTCCACGTCACTTGCAGTATCACCAGTTCCAGGTTAAACTCGCAGCGAAAGACGAGACATCTGGTCACATCTAGTTGCTACTGGGGTCTTTCGTAACGAGTAAAGCATACTAAGCACGGTAGCAAGTCGTATTGGGATAACAAATGGCGGGCAAGCGGTTGACGTCATCTACAGCGAGTAAAAACTCATCTGTATTGTGCTAGTTGACGGCCCGTCAGAGTGAGGCCCTATCTATCTGCTGTCATTCATAGAGCGTTCATGTGTCTGTTTGTCCCTTCAGCCTTGCTGGCAGTCCGTGGCCTGAGACTTAGTCAAGTCGTAGGCATATATAGTGAAGTGCCACTGTGGTGGAATTATAATAAATAATAATATGCCACAACATCCAGCGGAAAACAATTACAATTTACGGTAACTGTCTTTTTTAGAAGAAGACGAGAACATAAAATTTTCAAAACTACTGAATATTGCTGTTATGATGCAAGGTACTCATTTTCCTATAAGGTACCCATAGACCTTAAATATTTTTCATTAAAATACATAGAAGTCCGAAGCCTCTAACATAGGGCCTACCATAAGAAAATGTAGTAAAATATCAAGCTTAGTTAGTTAACTTTGAAGTCTTATGCTTCAAGTTTTTTTTTTGTAATAAGATCATTCTTCAACGTGTTTTGTTTGTCTTCCGTTTTAATTCTTTATAGCCCTATGTTTATTAACGACTTCTGATATAAACTTTTTACAAATATCTTAAAATTTTGATGTGAACAATGTAAAGTGTTTTTAATTATGTGCACAAAATCAATCACAACATCATTACGCTAATGCGATAAGCACGAATGACGTACATTTTTAGCATAATTTGCTATTAGTGATGTATTTTATCAAGAAAAAACCGGGAAGCTGATAGTATCTCACACTAAACACATTTTCTGGTCTAGAGCTGAAATTGTGCTAACGTGCAAAGCAATACAGTATTCGTGTATGTATAAAAACGTAAAGTCCTTCCCGAGCTTTAAGGTTTATTGGGCGGCGCTAATCTCCGTTTCCATAGCCCTCAGCTAGTGCATCGCGCGGTGTGCCTGTTTACGTCCCAGCTTTCGCTGGTACTTATTGCGCCTACCCACGGAGGGATGGCCAGGTTGAGTTGACCTGGGTGGCTGGTTACATACCGGGATGGTCACCAATCTAAGTACTAACCGGGCTTGGTGTTGATTAACTTCGTTGATGCAATCAACGTCGCTACCAACTGAGCCAGACCACCACCAATTCGTGTATGTAACCTATAACAATACGTGATATGATGAGAAAAGACACTAAATAGCCTATCACGCTCGTGCTCAAAAGCATGATGATCAGCTTAATTAAGAGTTTAAAAAAGAGAAACGGAGAAACATTAAAAAGAGAAGTGCTGGGCATAAAATATCAGACAAACCCAGCCCAGAGTCAGAAAAAAAAACGGTCGGCAATCGATAACAATGGAGTGTTACGGTGAATATAGTCTTACACAGGTCCCGTAATAATCAATACACAATCCGTACTTCACTAGAATATGGTAGATTGGGTGCACAGAAACGCCTTAAAGACGACGATACGCTATGCACGACTCGGCGGTCACGCTTTGCTGATGCTCAATAGTTCAATAACTGTGAGCGTTCTGCCGTGCCGCCACCATCTACCGTACGTAGGCTACGTACGTATACTGCGGCGCTATTGCTGCGACGTCTCTTGGACGACTGCGTCCCCTCATGTGGGTTTACTTCCATTTCTGGACTGTCTCGGAATGTAGTTATCGACGCTGACGGGTGGGTGATGTGTGTTGATAGTAACCGAAACAGACACGTCGTCGTGTGGCGAGCGTCTCAACTGTGCTCAGCGGATATTAACCGTAGCAAAAATGATGCAAGATATGCAAATACATACATACACACATGAATGTTATTCACAATGGCCTAATGCTTTAGAAAAAAAACCTGTTAAATCGCTGTGCGAAATCTGAGAAAAAAGTTTAGTTGAAATGGAAGGAAAGCTTAAACGGATGTGTTTTAACCGGTTGTAGAAAACAGGCAGTGTGGAAGCAGAAGTGACGTCGCGAGCGTCAGACACGAGCAGCATCAAACACACATTCCGCGACACTGCTTTCTTATATATCCGCCTTATTAAAAGGACGCCTCTTGGTCACCGCACCAAGCCGCAGTGTTTTGTATAGGTCGAAATGTATGAACATACCGTTAGTCAGCGTGCCATGACGTACATTGCTCAAAATAGTGCACACTGCACGTTTATACACAGTCATACAGTCTCGTGCTGGTTTACGACATGGTCAACACACAGCGCTCTCAAGCTCTCTTGGTCTTCTTTCATGACCGCCGCTGACACTCACAAAAGTGCTGTCGTATAATGATGAGTCTGTTTTAATTAACCGTACTTTAGTAAAAATCTAGCTATTGGCATGAGTTGCCGTCCGTCTGTTTGTCTGTCCGTCCAACGGTCCGCCTGTCCGTCACGAATGTATTGTGGCTAAACGCTGCAAGATAGAGCCTAGGTTGCTATTGATTACTAATAAGAAGTCGCATATTGACTTTAAATCATTGACCTTGGATGCCCTCAAATGGTAATAACGCACTATGGTAAGCCGATCATGCGGTGTTGTGAGCGAACAGTAAGTCGTGGAGGATCAACAACGGTACCAGAAGATAGGGCGGTGGCGACTTCCTATAGGCTGTCAATAGTAACCATGTGTCTATCTGCAGCGGTCTGGCCGCAATTTTGAATAAAATGTTTAAAGCTATAAGTGGCCGTATCTCGCAAACGATGAGAGATACGGTCTAGGTTACCATTAAACGCCAATAAGAAGTCGCATATTGACTTTTAAATGACATGAAAATCATTTACCTTAAATGATTTTGAAGATCAGTACTGCAACAAGAACTGTATAGGCTGTAGCGTGACTTCCGAGCAAGGCGTTTTTATTGTGAAAATATTTGCAAAACTTGCGTCCGATATTTTCTTTGTTTATTAACTCAGTAGCTATTTATATCGCTTGGCGAAATGACCACGTGCGATGTCTGTTATACTAACGTTCATCGTAGCTTTCGAGACAGCGTTCCTTTAACATAGCATGTATGGAACTGTCTCACCTCTGACAAATCGCTTTCTTTCCGTGACTGGAATTCCGACTCCGGGCTTCGGACGTACGCGGTACGGTCGACTTTTCCTAGCGATAGCTGGGCTTTTTGTTCGTATTGTGTCGTATGTTGACCTTAACTTGTGTTTTAGCGTTTGAGTTTCTGCTCTGCGACTCGCTGTTTGAAAGTTTTTAAACGGCTTCTGTCACAAGTAAGTTTTTTCTGCGCATAAGCATGGCTACGTACTGTGGGCGCAACCTGTACACTTAGTCAGACAGTACTGTTGTCTGTAGTTCTGTCGGTCTGTCTGTCTGTCTGTTACGGTCACATATGTCATGTAAAAGTTTTGAACAATTGTTGCTGCAGATTCTGATAAAGGAAGTTTAAACTGTGAGCATTGATTAGGTGACCGCATGTGTAAGACATTTCCGAGGACGTTTTCCCTCCGGACGTTTCACCCTTGCGGTTTTTGCGATACCCGGACGTTATCCCATGTGACCACATGGTTACGGCTAAGATTAAAAATCGAAGTTAAGATTGCGTTTAGGATTAAGGTCAGGGTTAGCAAGCTAGCCATGGTTAGCATGTGTCAGGGTTAAGATAAAACCCTGATTTTAATAATTTTAATCCTAACCCTGTGGTCAGGTGGTCACCTGGATAGTTGTCGCGAAATAAAAATAAGCCTACCTTTTCACGGAACGCGCGCATAGTAGATTTTCTGCCGCGTGCTTCAAAGTCTCAAACAGAGTCCAAATTATATCCTTCACATGACCCAATAATCAGATTATTATCAGAGTTGTCACAAAATAATTATTGTTATAAGCAATGATAACAATACAGATTCAAGGTGCGCAGATACCCTACCCTAATTAACAGCGGACCATCGCACGATACGTATTAGACCTAATAGCCGATAGTACCGGTATGTAACTTAGATAGACCTAAAGCAATGTGTCTTAAAGTGTTTTCTGACAGAAAGCTACAGCTTTTGCAACATATTTGAGTTGTTTATGCGTTTGTTGTGTGTTGTTGTGCGGCTGTCCTAGTAGACCGCATTACGAGTCTCGCTCGTCCGTCCGTACTGGCTCCTAACTTGTGAACAAAAAAGTAAAGAAAAACAAAATCGACGTAAACGTTTCCTTTGACAGAAGTATCCGTTATGCCAATGTTCACTTTAAAATTCACAAATCTTGCTTGCCGTAGGCTACTGAACGTTAAAAATTTCTTTTAAAAATGCCGCATTATTTCCTGCAATGAACGCGGCATATTAGTAGGAATGTAATAACACACTTTCAATGGAAATTCAGTATAGTATTGTGTCGTATTGTAAACTGTTGTACGTGCATTGCTAAGCGGACGGCCGCATAATATATTGGCACTGTGCCGACATCATTTATTAATGAGCTACAGCTACGCCGTAGGGCGTCTATGGCACGATATGTGTCTATCTCTTGTTTGTCCAAATTGCCCGTGGTCGTCGTCGTCTGTGTGGATTTATTGTGGCTTAACGGTGCAAGATATGGTCTAAGTTGCTATTGATCACTAATAGGAAGTCGCATAGTGGCTTTCAAATGACATATAAATCGATGACCTTGGGTGACCTTGAAGGACCATAACGCACTATGGTATGCCAATCGTGCGATATTGTGGTTAAACGGTAAGTCGTAGGGGGTCGGCGATGGTACCATCAGATAGGGCGCTGGCAACTTCATATAGGCTGTCAGTAGTAACAAATTCTCCATCTGCAGTGGTGTGGCCGCAGTTTTCAATAAATGGTTTCAAGCTATAAGTGGCCGTATCATGGAAACGATGAGAGATAGGACCAAGGTTGTTATTGATCACTAACAGAAAATCGCATACGCTTTTTAGATGAGATAAAAAAAATCATCGACCTTGAATGACCTTGAAAGTCAGTAATGCAGCGCGTCATACCTAGCGACAGCTGGGTTTTCTTGTTAGTTTTAACTCACAAAGAGTAGGCTATCACCGTTAAAGACACAATGCTTTGGTATTCAATAGATGGCGCCTAGCGAATGCAGTCTGCACAATTCTACATTGCACACATTATCTTAGCTGTTTGCATTGGACCTAGCTAAAACCTTAAAACACGCCACGTTTTAGCGCACATCATCACAAACGTGTCATATTAGCACTGCCAATTCGGTGAAAAAAATCTGTTACAATTCCGGAGATAACACGTCATTGCTCGCGATCAGTTTTTTGTTGGTGCACCTACACACACCCCGTAGCTACTGGATGTTGTATTAACTCTAATAGTCTATAATGTGTTTCACAGACATCATTTTCTGTCATAACCGCTTACATACACTGTAGGGTTTACAAGAAATTTAAGCTAATGCTCACGAGACGTCAGAAAGCCTATAGCAGTTCCTGTTCGCAAACTGTCAGCCTATCTCCAGCCATTTGGTCGCAGTTCATTTTTAAGTGTACTCTGCAGCCGAAGATAGCAAAAATCAATCAAACTCTCTTATTTCGGAAGTTCGGGGTCTTTCAGAGTCATCGGTGTTGATGAGACTAAAATGCTCGTCACTAGTGCTTGTTGTGATAGGCAGCATGCCCATGGTGATCTGTAACCGCTTTCACGAAAGACTGTCAAACAACGGTAAAAAACGACTTTTACGGGGGGTACCGCTCTTTGATGCCCTCGTGCGCAGGTTTTCTTGAACCTGGAAAATCAAGACTTAGACCATAAAAATCTACGTTCAATTCTGAAAATTTCATGTGCAAATTTTCCATGTCTATCTCAATTGATTTTGGCGCAATTCGCGCTTGAAATGTGTCTCGCAGCCCGAAATCGCAAAAAAACCATCAAAACCCCTATTTTGGCGTTCAAGGTCATCCAAAGTCATTGAATTCGGTGGCAGTCGATAGCCAACGTATGACTTCCTATTAGTGATTAATAGTAATTTAGGCCCCACCGTTATTGAGATACAGCGACTTATTGGCTAAAAATCGCAAATTTTTCCTACTTCCCTCTAATTTAGCGCCCTCGTTCGAGGTAACTCTCTCCGAATTTATAGAGAAGCTTTACGGTTCCAAAAACTAGAGTCTTCTAGGCAGCCGAGGGTAAACATTTGGAGATCCTAGTTTGCATCGTTTTTGACTGATCTACCCGTCTGACAGTCAGACAGACGGACGGACAGAATTGCGATGGCTAAGACGCGCTAAAGTAGTGCGTTCGCGCGTAAAAATCTCACCAAGCTTTCACAACATTACTTTGCGTTGTGGCTTTACTCAGCCTCCTACGCTTAGCAGGAAGGCATATGCAAAGTAGGCCTAACTGGCTAACCTATACTACAGTAAAATGTAAGTCAAGGAAATGTGAATAAGGTCACCAAGGTAGTGTTATGTCTGCTAGCAGTACCGCAGGCGCAGATCCAATTGGCCTAGTTTTGGCTGTTACCTTGAGCAGCTCCATGCACTGGAGTATCTTTAGCTCATATGCTAATCGGCTGCGACTTCCGAGATTGTAAAGCACTTCTAGACACGATATCGTGCAGTCAGCACTTTGTAGCATACCGCTAAGTAGTCAGTTAGCTACGTTAAAACATGTGGTTGTTTTCATTTCTGGTATTTGCTTCGATTCTCTAGAGCTAGACGTTAGCGCTTGCATTGCCGCAGGCCGTCTATTCCAGCTTTGGTGTTTTTAGGCTTTTAGCCATTTTTTATTTATAGGCGGAATCACTTTTGCAGCAAGCGATAACACCTATTGCTACACATTTCTCTCTTAGCGTGGTCTGTCATTTGTCGTCTGTCACATTTGTGCACTTTATTTAAACCGTTCGACGGATTCAGATGCCATTTGGTAGGTACCCTTGTGGGAGACAATGACACATTGTGTTATGCATGGCACATTGTGTTAGATGGAGATTTGACCCCAAGAAGAAGGGAAAATTTTGGGATTGAACCCTAGTCAGAACACATTGCAAATTTCAGACAAACCGTCAGTCTTGTGCTGCCATTTAGCAAATACAAACAAACGATTCCGGCTGTTGCCAAATTACTGTGGCCCTCTTTTATTTATTTAATCTGTTTGTAATTTTTAAGTACGTGTGTGATTTCATAATAATAAAATTATTATATTGATAATAGCAAGAATATTTTTCTTCTCTCGGAAACTGAGTACTGAAAGTCATATATAATGGCAACAGTGAGAAATCACGGTGCAGTGGGGAAATATATGGCAGTGCGGCGTGAATTCAATTACAGTCGTTTAATTGACAACGTCAACGACGCTCGGGAACGGCCTACAGAGCGCACTGTGGGCATTGGGCACATGCGATGCGACAGTAATGACTGGACGCTTGTCATAGCGTCACGCCGGCTGGTTCTATCAGTGATTCTGACAAGAACGCACTGACCGCCTGACGGACAAATAGACGCACCGACCCGACCGACCACTAACGCAGTCTGTGTCTGTGTAGGGATAGCCGACGTAACACAGTCCACTGGAGTATACTCAGTGCACACTCTATAGGTAAGACTGTAAGACACGAGCTACGTTGTTTATCGATTTACTTTACTTTATTTAAACGACGTTATCGTTTTTTTTTACAAATGTGAAGTTTTTTTAACTTTAGCTAATTTTTGTATTAGACTATAGCATGCGGTCCCACAAAATGGACCACAAGAGTAGCACCCACGTGCCAACTGTCAAAGCTTCACGGATCCTAGAACTAGTCTTTTAGAGAGCTGACAGGGAAGATTTTGTAGCCATAGCTTGCATCCTTTTGAACTTTTGATAGAATCGCCGAGTGTGAAGGACACGCAGACGCACAGACTCCTTTGCCACAGCTAAGACAGGGCATCTGCTTTGTTGACTGCATGTAGGGAATTTTGATAATTTGGGAAACACCTGAAGATCGACAGATTGCGATATTGATGCCCTAAAGATCAACACTTTAAGCAGAGCTAAACACAGATATTTCGATGTTTTTAACCGTTTGCATTTTGTCAACAGACAATGCTTTACATCGCTGTAGAGGTTCTCAGCTCATGCAGCTTCAGCCGAAGGCAAAAACTGGTATTGGCGTCAACCAATCAATGAACTGGCTGAAATCCTTGGACCAATGTTTGTTACTGCAAATTTTTTTGCCGATGATTTGAAAGTATACGCTGAAGTGTTAACTACTATTGATGTTGACTGTTTTCAGTTCGCT
>Ga0056128_1009309_pt1 | contig 12349 bp, 7 predicted proteins | sample WorMetLIZISLAND2_FD_71113 | JGI IMG/M metagenome (GOLD analysis project Ga0056128, IMG submission 71113) | Marine gutless worms symbiont microbial communities from Max Planck institute for Marine Microbiology, Germany - Olavius geniculatus... ...
GTATTATAACAATAACAATAACAACGACAACAGCGCTGACCACAGTCCGAATACGGTAAGCCAATGCTGGTCTCACAATCTGCGTGTGACCACATTTAGGCGTATAGCGCATTTTTGCCAACTATAAAACTATAAAAGCCCCGAGACGTGTGTAGACCTAGTAGAAAGTTTCTCATCGCCAGACATGAACGATGCTTGTTAACAGAATCGGCGGGAAGTGCGAAGCGACGGTTACGAAGGATTGGACGCATCTCAACGTGCGCTGGCAGCGACACCACGCGGACAAACACGACACGACTACGTACCACTCAATAACATCACCAGTACTACTAGTGGTACACCTACTACTAGTGCTGTTGCAACCACTACTGCTGCTGCTGCTGCTGCTGTTGCTGCTGCTGATGGTGCTGGTGACGAAAATGGTAGTGGCAATGGTGATGCGCGTGTAAGTCAGCAGTATGTCGATCAGTTCGGGTACCTGCGAGTGTTCGCCGACGAACCACAGTCAACCGACCGCACCGAACAACTGGTTTGTAATCGCAAAGGGACAGTTTTGCTTCAGCTAAATTCAACTAGATGCAGCTCGCACTGTTTAATAGCCCCCCCTATATTTCACTTGAGACTGATTGAAATAATAAAGCAAACCATCTCATTTGTGTATTTTGGGTGATCTAGACTAAGGGATGTATGGTTAGAATTAGGAATAGGGTAAGGGTTAGCTAATAGTGCGTCCCAATTTTAGCGGACCCTTTCCAGCTCACACCGTTAAAGGCTGTATTTAGATTTATGTGGGAACCCAGTCAGCTCGGTGCTGTGGAGCGTCACCTGCCATATGCGATAATGGGATCACACGAAGGAAAGACTGCAGGCTGAGTTGACCTTTGTTGTTGGTTGGCCTATATACCGACATGTTAGTCAGTACTCAGTAGTATTATGTCGATCAAAATTTAATTTGAGTGTTTGCCGACGAACCACAATCAACCGACTACACCGAGCAGGTTTGTTAGGCCTTGGCCAATGCTGTTTAACCCCACTCGGCTCGCACTAGTACTGCCTAGCTCACAGCTTTCGGCTGCAGTCGTGAGTGGTAAAGCAAGCGACGGTATATTCTGGGCGTGGTTTAATTACGATATCGTACTCAGGCCCGTTTAGGTGGTGGGGAATGGGATAAAGGGGAAGTTAACCCGGGCCCCGAGACGTTTGGGGGCCCCGCCGTCGCTCAAAATATAAGTACACCAGAAAGCACCAATTTAAAAAAAAAATTCCCCTTAGAGAGGTCCGGCGAGGATGTTTTATACTGGTTATCCTGTTATCAGTCATACCATTTTAGCCACCATTTAACATCTCAGCCAGCCCCAGCTAGAAATATGAAGGGCACGCTTAGTAAATTTGACAGGGACGTTGTACCACTCCGTGATGACGGCATCTCTGAGGTTGAGCAATACCATTCTCCTTTACGCAATCTTCACAGCCAAGCAGTCGTAGATGCACAGTCGAACTTTGTACCAAACAGTCCTTGGAACTACTCCGCTTGAATTATCATCATTCGAATGCTACCTTTCTAGATCCGTCTGCACTACTCTTGCTCAGTTACGTTCGGGTCACTGCCGGCTCCTCAACTCTTACAAAACCCGCATCATTGCAGGCGTGACAGACGTTTGCCCGGACTGTGGAGTGGCACCACACTCCGTTGAACATTTGTTCAGTGTCCTGACTGCTTGACACAACTGACAGCTCAAGATCTATGGGATGATCCATATGCGGTGGCTGATTCTCTCAAGCTCGACGACAACTAACGAAGGAGCCACTAGCTGTGGGCTACAACAACAACAGCTGGATGCTTTCCCGGGCCCCGCTGTGGCTCTCGACGGGCCTGACCGCACTGTCTGGAGTGACATAAGCTTGTACTATAAGCTTGTACTGCGTACTCGCTTACCCAGTAGGTTTATCTAACTGTAGTACTCGTACAGACTACATCACATCGAGTTGTCGTAGATTTCGTTGGATGGCAAGTGTCACTGTCGATGTGCAGCACGTCTACAATAACTGGGCTATTGTTTGTTTTGGTGTGCAGAGTGCGGCGGTGGAAGGAGAAAGACGCAATAACGGCGGCTATGAACGTCTGGACCCGTCTGACCGCGTACCAGTCCGGAATCCAGATTCACCGAACCACTATGAGGGCTTGGGACGCATCCAGGCACTCGTAGACACACAACTCCAAGAAGAACGGCCAGTGGCGAAACCGCAAATGTGAATTGGAGGGCTTTCACTTTCGTTTATGCCCCTCCCCTTTCCCTTTATTTTTTCTACTCCTTCCTCCTTACCTTTCTTTCCCGTTTCTTCTCGCCCTCCCTCTCTTTTCCCTTCTCTTAAAAGTGTGACCCCTAAGATGGTCTTGGGAGTGCTGCTAGAGTTCGCCAGCGGGGTCTGAACCGGGCAGTATCCCAAACGAAATCGAATTTGATGCATTATAACTTCAAAATATGACATATGGTAGCAACAATTTTAATGATTTTCTTAAAAAGCAACTTTCGACAAATTATCGATATTCAACATTTGATAACCTTGGTAAAAAATAATATTTTTCAATGATAGTCGATTTGGTATTCGCTTCAGGAATGTATCGGGAATTAAGTGTACGAAGCTTTATTCGGATTCACTCAGATTTCACATTTTTATTGCACGACGTTTGGGGGATTTGTTTTTTTACCGGACACAGTGTAATAAGCCGTTTTACGGGTCTTGTCCATCTGTGACGTCCGTCCGTCTGCCTGACCATTCCATACTCAGTTCGGTACTTTGTAAACAAAAGACGTATTCATCACACGGATCGTCACTGTTGCTTGGTCAGTTATTTTCCACCAATACGTAGGCCCCGACTATGTCAGTATTTGTTTTGCTTCATACAGACTTTATAGAGACGTCAATAAGCCAGTACGTGTAACCTTAGTGTATTTGAGATCATAATTCTAATTGCCAGTCTATAGGCGCATGCGCTGTACATGTATTTGTATAATTTTTTTACGCTTATGTAATATTTAGCTGCCGCGTTGTATACACTGTACGTGTGACTGTGTGACTTCACTCATAAGCTGAATCGGTAATTTTTGCAACTGCAGAATAATTATTGTACGAACGCCGAATATGACAGAGATTGGCATTAAGCAACTCACGATATGACTTGACAACATCTGCTAAAAGAAGAAAAAAGCACCTTACCTTTAGTCTGGTTTAGCACGTTTTTCTATGCTGACTACGCCATCGTACGTATGGCCCGAGCTTCAGGGGCTATGTCAATGTGCTGGCATTTTGAGCGTACGCCTACTAAAATTGCTGAGTGAAGTCTGCGTCAGGCAGCACGCGTTGAGAATGTAACGTAGCCCATGCAACTGCTAGCTTGAATGCTGTACCGTTACGGTAGGCCTACGTAGCCTACGTCTTTGCACGGTTGGCTGACCAGTGGTCACAGTGGCTAGGCCTAGGCCTAGACGCGCAGCAACGTACATACAGGGATATATGTAAAAAAAACTTACCAGTTTACAACTATTGTAATTGTAATTTTATTTTTTTACTTATTTATTCGAAAAATTCGAAAAAAATACAATGGCGCCTATAAAAAAAATCTAAAATAAACCTACTTTAAACTGTCATAACTGCGTTTGTGTGCAAGATAGAGTCGTAATTTTTGGTTCTAGTATATGGTTTTCGGAGACGGCCTAATTAACGGTGACATTTATATTTACTCCCGGTTGACCCCCATTGAGCCGCGATGCGATGGCAACGAAATTCGGGACAAAATTGGCTATAACTCGGCTTGCGTAAAAGATTTTTGCGAGATTTTTGCGCCTATAGGGGGGTTTTCGGGGATGGGCCATCGAATGCTGCCAATTGTATTTTTCCCCGACCAACAACCGTTGCCATGGCAACGAAATTCGGGACAAAATTGGCTATAACTCGGCTTGCGTAGGAGATTTTTGCGAGATTTTTGCGCCTATAGGGGGTTTCGGGGATGGGCCATCGAATGCTGCCAATTGTATTTTTCCCCGACCAACAACCGTTGCCATGGCAACGAAATTCGGGACAAAATTGGCTATAACTCGGCTTGCGTAAAAGATATCTGCAATATGTGTTGGATTTTTCGAAAATGGGCCACCAGATGCTGCTAACTGAATTTTACCCCCAAAGCTATAGCCAATTTTGTCCCAAATTTCGTTGCCAACTCCAACACAGATGCAAAAAATATCGCAGATATCTATTACACAAGCCTTCTTCTTTTGATCTTACATGTCGTATTAGGCCTATTTGCCCAATGGTTATCGATTTGGCCAAACTGCCCAAAATGTGCACCGTAAAACAACAGATAAGCCTAAGCGTATAATATAAGCTTGACTAATGTAAAAATCTGCGTAATGACAATATATCTCATATAGCTGCTTTCACTTTGGACCAAAATACTTGAAGGTCATTCAAGGTCGATGATTTGCAAGTTATTGGAGAGCCAATATGCGACTTCCTGTTATTGGTCAATGGCAACTTAAGTTTTATTTCGCACCGTTCAGCCGCAACAGCGCGTAAAATTTTCATTTCATTTGACAAGGCGTGTGCCACTTCCTATCACAGGCTGAACGGTAGTTCAAGCCATGTGTTAACGGCGACTTCTCTTTCTTATGGGAAAGCCAAAAATTCGCCCCCCCCCCACAGAATCAAAACCCATGATCTGATTGAGATAAAATTTGGCGTGGTTAATTACGTCGGCCAGACGACCCCGCACGCAAAATTTCATGTAAATCTGCGTAAAGGGGGCTTCTCGGCAAATGGGTGAAATATACGCCAAAAATTTTTATAGCTATGTAACTTTTTTTTCTTCAACTCACCTACGGGTCAGACCCTTCGGCGGATTTTTGCGTGCGATGGCTCAAACGACGCGCTCTTGCGCAAGGATGTGCCTTTTGGGAATTAAAAAAATTAAAATTAATATTTAACGTATTTATTCAAAAAATTCCAAAAAAAATTACAATGGAGCCTATGGGGAAACAAAACAATCATAACATTGGCTGTGTATAAGATAGAGTCGTCATTTTTGGTTCTAGGGTATGGCGAATCTAACGGTGTCATTTAATTTTACCCCAGACTCTTCCTGGTTGCCATGGCAACGAAATTTGGGACGAAATGGGCTATAACTCGGCTCGCATAGAAGATTTTTGCGAGATTTTTGCGCTTATAGGGGATTTTCGGGGATGAGCCATCGAATGCTGCCAATTGCATTTTTCCCCGACCGACCTTCTACCACCAATAGAAAACCACATATGCTGAGTCGAATGGTCACGTGACCGATGACGTCACGTGACCCCAAAAGGTCAAACTCGTGACCCCATTATCTTTGAAACGCTATATCTCCGTAACGGTGAAAGATAGACGCATGGTTCCAACGGACCACCAATAGGAAACTACATATGCCGAGTCCAACGGTCACGTGACCGGTGACGTCACGTGACCCCAAAAAATCAAACTAGTGACCCCAAAATTTTTGAAGCCCCGTATCTTCGTATACGTGCAAGATAGACGCATGGTCATCATTGACCTCCAATAGGAAAGTGCCCACGCCGAGTCGGATGGTCACGTGATTGATGACGTCACGTGACCCCTAAAAATCAAAATCGTGACCCCCGAAATATTTAAGGTTCAGTGTCTTTATGGCCGTGTAAAGCAGATGGTTTATAATTGACCAACAACATAAAAACTTTGTTGTTGTAATAAAACAACAAATATAAATGTACAAAACATCAGTTTATACACTTGTTAACGGCGACATGCAATGAGTGACACATCGAAAAGAGCAAAAATCATAAAAAGGTGATATTATTCAACAGCACATTGGCAGTTAGACGATGTGATGGTGAGTGATATCACCTTTTATGATTTTTGCTATTTTCGATGTGTCACTCATTGCATGTCGCCGTTAACAAGTGTATAAACTGATGTTTTGTACCTTTATGATCGATAATGTCGGGGATGTTTTTTTCTGGTTTTCTGTTTATTTCAACACATATTGCGCCTGATTTGCTTTCCTATAGGTACTGCAGAAGCATACATTGGGGGAGGTGGGAAACTGAACAGTAATTTGATGGCAAGTTGTGTCAGAAATATTCTTTCCAAAAATTATCAAAATCTGATAATTGGTTTTCAAGTTACAGTCGAAAATGTCGGGGATGTTTTTTTTGAGACACAGTGTAATTCATAGCCTAAATGTGAAATGTGAGACAAAAAAACTCACCAATCTAATGAGTGATTAATAGTAATGAGTCCTCAGATTGAATGTATCCAAATAGGGTAAGTTCTTCTTCTTTCCATCGCTTCGTCAAATTGTATCCTATGTTTCTCATGTCTATGTCTTGTTTTATATTTTCTATCCACTTCTTTGGTTGTCTTCCTTGATTTCTCTGTCCAGTTATGGAACAGTGCATCACTTTTACTGGCAGCCGTTCACTGCCCATCCTTGACACTGTAAGAATGTTTAGATGGTACCCCCTTTTTCCTAATTATGCATCTGCGAAGAGGTAACGGGCCGTGGAAAGTAATTAGACGAAATTTTATGAACGCTTGGTTTTCTACCCGATCACTAACCCTGCTCGGTAGTAAAATTGTCCAGTTAATTAAGGATGGCGTCGTCGTTTCTTGTCGGTGGTAAGACCGATTATTGTCAGAATGTTTTCCAGGTTTCAGTCACAAATTTATGTTACTGAGAAACTAATTACACAACTGTACAGTACACTGCACGTCACTGCCACGCGTACGGTCCACCGATTTAACTGATCGTTTATGAACCCGATCTAACCAGCTAAACCGGATCTGGTTATAGCGGTTTGCCCGGAGCGAGTTTATGAACACGGCCTATGTTAAGTTTCCATTTCCGATGCAAGTCACCTTTTGCTTTGTTGTTTTGCGGAAGGTCTTTTGTGAATTGTTTACATTTTATTTTCTCGTTTCTGTTGCATAATAGCCTCGCCAGTGAGAGCGCACTGTGTAGAAATATAAAGTAGATTGTGGTTGATACGAGCATTTTGCATTCACTGTTGTTTGTCAACGAACGCCATGGATGATTGGAAACGAAAGACAACACCGGTGGTTAGACTACAAAGACTAATGTTTGTATACATTCTGCTGTTAGGCGTAAAGTTTTCTGTATTTGTAGCGTTTTTTCCTATCAATACGTTGTCGCCACTGGCATTTCAGTATTTTTCTGTTGTTTCAAAAACATATTGAAGTTGGCACATATCCCGAAGAAGAAGAATCAATTCTCTCAGCTGTGTCGCACAAGCAATCACTCATTACGCCTTTCACTGTATTATCTTCACTGGTGGAACAATGCTGTATTAAATCAACAGTGACGCAGTAACTTTAGAACTTTACTTTCAAAGTTTGTCTTATGTTTTTATGGCTACTATTCAATGTTTGACCTTAAAGGTCCATGGCCACGATCAAACTCACTGTCGCAATTTATGTAGATTTAACTTAGACATTTAACCTCGCATATATAATATATATAATATGTTGATTTAAGCTTCATAAATATATGAAATTAATGTTTGATGTCAACATACGTTACGTTGTGCAAAATATTCTAGTCTATCAGTATCCCCGGTGACGTCATGACCCTAGCCCATATAGATCATGAATATTAATGGCCTAGCCAACGACGTCATCATTCTAGCTAGGCCATTAATATTCCTGACGTCTATAGGCTAAACTCATGACATCACCGGGGGCCGTCATGGCGGCACATTTTCTACATTGTTTTCATAGATTGCCGACTTCAAAAGTAAATTTTCCATGTTGACAAAATGCTGGTCGGCAATATTACTGTCAAAGTTATCAGAAAATTCTGCATTTTCAGAAAAGTGGATAAAATGTATATGTTAATTTTGGTGTCCATGGACCTTTAATTGTGATGCAGCTTTTCACTGAGTCCGTTGCTGAGCTCAGACCTAAGTACAGAGTTAAACCAAAAATGAATTTAGCTGAGGCTTTTGCTGTGTGGAAACTTTGGTCAGTTTTCGCTGAGCAGAAGGCTCAGTGAATGTCGATGTCAAAAGTATGGTTTAAGTATATACTTAGACGGAAGCTACGCTTAACATATGTAACCTGAATGAATTCGGTCGAATTTGCATGTCTGTGACAAATGGTTTAAAACAAGTGCCAATCTAAACAGACACAAACTCTTACATACTGCAGGAAAGATGTATACGTGTACTCAGTGTGAGAAGCATTTTGCTACTCAGCATTACTTGAGGAAACACATGAATCTTCACAGCAATAAATATAAGTGCAGTGAATGTGGAAAGTGTTTCGGTAACAAACACCATTTAATACGGCACAGCTACAGTCATTCTGGAGAGAAACCATTTGAATGTACTGTTTGTGGCAGACGATTTTCAAACTCGGTTAACCTGGTTCATCACAGCAGTATTCACAGTGGAGAGAAACCATACAAATGTCATGAGTGTGACAAGGCATTTCGTCAGTCGGGAGATCTTACTGCTCACATGAGGGTCCACACGGGAGACAGACTGTACAAGTGTTCACTGTGTGACAAAAGCTTTATCACTTCTGGCAACCTGAAGAAGCACAATTATCGACACAGCAACTGAAGGCCTTGTGACTGTCATTACTGTGGGAAGATGTTTAAAAGTAGCCACCACCTTAAGCTTCATGTTTATACCCACACTGATGCAAAGCTGCACATATGTAGTCACTGCTCAGAGAGTTTCAGAGGTCATAATCAACTCAAGGCACATTTGCTGAAGTCACACAATGAAGGTACTTGGTTCACGTGTCACATTTGTCAGAAAAATCTTACTTACCATGGTAGCCTTAGAGAGCATTTGCTTCATCATGAAAGCTTGAAGCCATATGTTTGCGGTGACTGTCCTATGCGTTTCTTTACTGCTCGCGAGGTGAAAATTCATCAGCCGAAGCACTCGGACTTTAAACGGTTTTGCTGTGGTTCATGTGGTAAATATTTCAAACGTAGTGCGTGTGTTGTAAAACACTTTAATAAATGTTCTGTCAAACTGGGATATGTCAACGTTTTCATCAAGCAAGATTGAGACAGTGAACAAACAATCTGTGGACAACTGCTTGTTGGACAGGGTTGCTACTGTTAACTCAAGACTTGTCAGTGAAATTCACACTCAGATTCAGACAGTTGCCACTCATCATGTTTTTGAGCGTTTGACGTTCTTAATCGAATGCGGTACTAACTATATAGTGTGCTTTGATGCTATTAGATCAGTGTATGTATATGTCTGCACAGAGAACTTTGATTTTGTGTCACATTTTCAGATGATTGATGTGTGTATAAGTACTTCACGAATGTTCACGTTTTCTTGGGCCAACTTAAAATAGCCTAAGTTTGAGTAAATTTGTGCAATGTTTTAGCTAAATGAAATTAGTTTATACAGTGGCATGTTAGTCATGGTCCAGACGAGGTTGTAGCCTTTTCCCCACTGCTCAAATAGACCCACCATGATATATTAATTTTTGACTTACAAATTTGTGTCTGTTGTATGTTTATTTAATAATATTTTCGCTGTAAAGAACAACGAATATGTAAAAGAGCTGTAGCAATTTGGCACTTTGCAGGCCCGAGGATGTATTAAAATATGCATTTTATGACGTCAAATGCCCTCTTTTCTTGATCTCTGCCCAATGATCAGGGCGCCTCATACCATGCCCTTTACTACACACTCTCTCTTTCTCCTTCTGTGCTCCATAAAAATGTCGCGTTTTGTGATGTCTTTGTCAACTGTTATCTGATCTTGTTAATTTTGGGCGAAACATAGACACTACATGAGGGAATTTTCAACAGTAGGCCTACACAATAATGACACTACACCTTGTTTGATATCTTTGCATTGGACCGTCTTAATAGGCCCTACGGTAACTGCAAGGGACTGCCGGCTACACTGCCGTTATGTGACTGAGAGACGGGCGTAGTTTGTTACAGTACTAATTAAGATTATTAAGTTAACTAGAAAATTTCCCGCCCTGCGTTCCGGGGTCCACTCCGTTACCGGCAACTCAACCCCCGTTCGGCGTTCCCCTCACTCAGGTTGCCCGTGGAGGGGAATGGGGACTCAAGGACTCAAACGCCGCGGTCGAGCTGAGCAGTCGGTAAAACCCCGTTTGGCCCATGACTAACATGCCCCTGTATAAACTTTCAAAGATCCTCTAGTGGGGTCCAAAATAAATTTGGTGTATTTTTAGACTCGCAACATACTTTTGGTCAAGTTCTGGTGAAACGATGACTGCCCTCTTCCCCTTGAAGTCCTAAAAGTCCCCCTCCCTTGTGAAAAGTATAGTACGCTTTGAGCGTAGGATGGACGTAAAACGTCTCTGGCGTCAGATAGCGAGATAGGGCCTTTTGCTATTGATGATATGTTGCTATTAATCACTAATAGAAAGTCGCAAATTATTGGTTTTCAAATGGCATGAAAATCACTGAACTTGGATGGCCTTGAAATCAGTACTGCAACAGGAACTGTAAAGGCTGTAGCGCGTCTTTCCTAGCGACTGCTGGGCTTGTATCCCTTGTCTACTGGTAGGCTTAGACCTATAAGTATTGAGTGTAGATGACGCAGTAATAACGCAATAATAACCAGGCTTGCCGTGGATATGAAATTTGCCATCCATATCCACAGACGCCTATCATGCGTACATATCGCCACTAAATTTTCGCGCAATACAGCAGTGCCAGATCGTCCATTCCCCCTCCAGGCATTTCTTTTGTGAAACTGTTAAAAATAAATAAAAATGAGAAAAACCCATTTGCATTGAAATACGATTTTAGGAAGTATTTCCCGGCTGTCATGAAAACCTGCCGTAATTATTTTATTGTCCTTGCTATAGCCGACCGTTAGGTTGAGCCTTGGATATGATATGTCGTCTCTCAGTCGTCTCTTTAACCGTAACAAATGTATTATGGCTAAACGGTGCGTACGTCTTTAGGAGTTGGCGATACCGTTGGATAGGACGATATCGACTACCTATAAGCTGTTGAAAGTAATCATATTTCTATCTGCAGCTTTTTGGCCGCAATTTTGAATGCAATGCTTCTGCCTGCAGCCTTCAATTACGTGCGCTAAATTACCACATCTTATTCTAGCACTGATTTTAGCGTCCAATATAGCGTTTATTGAGGTATTGAGTCAAATGAATAATCAGTGACATCAGCACGTCATTATTTTGTTAGCCTAATTTAATTTATGTGCACTATAGCAGCAACAGATCTTAATCTAGCTATGGCGCTTTGATACTGTTCTATGGGCAACGAACGGTCTATCAATTTGTGAGATTATTTTTATTCTTTTTATCAAACGGTAACAGAATTACAAACGTCTTGGATTCCTAACAAATTTAATGCTAGTAGGAAGTACAAACCAAGTGTTCTTCAAAGCGTCCACTCTATCTATACCTGTAGGCGTACATGAATGCAACATGCGTCTTGGAGAACAAAAATCCCAGCTGTTGCTGCGATGGGCCAACCGTACCGCCTATACCTGAAGGCTCAACCGACTTCCGGTTGTGGAAAGAGAGCGATTTCCCAAAGTGATTGCAGTCCCATACAGATCTGGTGACGTTGCTATACTGGACGCTGAAATCAGTGCTAAGATATGGTAATTTGGCGCACGTAAGTGACGGCTGCAGGCAGAAACACTGCATTCTAAATTGCGGCCAAAAAGCTGCAGATAGAGACATGGTTACTTTCAACAGCTAATAGGTAGTCGTTACCGCCCTATCCAACGGTATCGCCAACTCCTTGCGACGTACCGTTTAGCCACAATACATTTGTTGCGGTTAAAGAAACGACTGAGAGACGGTCGGCTATAGCCAGGGCAATAAAATAATTACGGCAGGTTTTCATGACAGCCGGGAAATACTTCCTAAAATCGTATTTCAATGCAAATGTCTTTTATTTTTTACTTTTATTTATTTTTTAAGTTTCACAAAGAAATGCCTGGGGGAATGGACGCCCTGCCACTGCTGCATTTCACGAAAATTTAGTGGCTAAATGTACAGGGTGCGGCAAAAAAAGTAGCCCCCTAAAGTTTTTTTGCCGTTTTCTCAGCAACCGCTTGGAATTTTAACATGGAATTTTACAGGTTCATTTACAGAAACGTTCTACATCTAACTGCAAAATGAAATGTGATTCTGTTGAAAAACCGACGATATTATAGACTTCTGAACATGACCGCCTACCGATTTTTCAGCATTAAAAAATGTTTAAGCTAAAAATGCTATTTAATTTTCAAAAACCGGTTACCACGTTACTGCCGATGACGTCACAGTG
>Ga0056128_1009311_pt1 | contig 12346 bp, 6 predicted proteins | sample WorMetLIZISLAND2_FD_71113 | JGI IMG/M metagenome (GOLD analysis project Ga0056128, IMG submission 71113) | Marine gutless worms symbiont microbial communities from Max Planck institute for Marine Microbiology, Germany - Olavius geniculatus... ...
CCCTTGAATCCGCCACTGCGCACTAGGCCTATATTTTTGGCTCCTTTAATGAATAGTCTGCACGGGCAATAGGCCTAGTTACTGTGCAGTTAACAGACAGTAAGAAACTGTAGTTTTGTCACGAAAAACACTGTCTATAGTCAAAAAAATAATACAGTGACGTCGACGCATGCCTGAGGAGAACTTGGCGATGCATGTGTTCTTGTATTACTATGGCCTAGTTTAATTGTCTTCGTCACTCTCCTCGCAGTCGTTAAGCTCAAAGTTGAAAACAGCACTGTTCTAATACAATCTATCGCTTAATCAAACAACGCGGCCAAACGTCGGACAAAATGCTGAAAAAATGCGATCGCATACGCAAAAATCTGCGCTATATATGCGAATTTTAGCATATGCGACGTATTTTCCGCATATGCGATTTTGAAAATGCCATTGTATGCAGAAAAATATGCGACTTGCACTTTTTGCAAAAATATGCGATCGCATATTCGCATATAACCAGCATCCCTAATTATAGTAAGATGAGAGCTGTGAACAATATGTTACAGTACACAAATAATTCAGGTTTCAACCTTCATATCGGCAACCGAAGCATTATAATCGGTCTGGAGATCTTGGTAAAGAGTAGTCACGGTTTCAAGCTTTTGTGTCATGCAGTCAACTTGTTCACTGAGCGTCTGCAATCAGCAGTTCACATCGTTCAGAAATGCCAACATAAATTAGTTGTATACTTCCGAGTCACCAGCAATTTGACAATATTTTACATCATTTTTCAACTGAGTTCAGGTTACCACTATGTTTTATTCAAATGTCCAAACAAATACAACAGGAAAACCAAATGACTACAAGTTGACAACACAACACTGAGCTAAAACATTTATATTTCTTGTTCTACTAAGACATCAAGTGCATTTTAAGTTATTACAAATTGACACGCTATGTAAGTTACTTATTTACTTACTTACTTACTCTGTGTACCTCCACTTATTCAGACGAAATCAATAAATGCATTGCTGGAGGTAACACAAAAACGGACACTCAAAAATGGCATATTCAACGCATTTCATCATGCTGCGACCCTTGGACATTTCACCCCCAAGACCCAACCAGCTCACTTTGGTAAAGAAAATATCAACTGATGCATACCATAAACATTGCAGAAACAATATTACTGATCAAAGAACCTTCATTCAAGCACAAAGAAATGCACACCCATAAAACAGACAACATTAAACACAAATAAATGCTGCTGCAACGGCTATACACTTGACTCAGTATGCTAATTTCTAAGACAAAAAATAAGTATTTTTATACATATTTACCGAATATTTGGCAGTGAATACATATAAACTGACTATAATACATTTCAGCTAACTTTAAAAAATAATCATAACTCGTACACATTTTGAAAAGAAGGGTGTCATTCAATAAAACAGCTGCATACAGTGCAAGGGGTTATTAGTATGGCATCAGTTAAACTAGTTCAACTACAGGGTAGGCCAAAAATTGCCACTTTACTTTTGTCCATATCTTCGCCAATTATTGACCGATTTTCAAAATTCTTTCACCGGCACACTCTGGAGACAATTTGCAATAACGTGATTATTACAGATCCCATCACACCATAAATGCATCTCTACACTACCTTGTGGCATGTTTTTATGGTGTATATAACAAGTAAAAAATAACAACAATCCGGCGACTTCAAAACAAGCACGCGCTTACTGAAATCGTTGAAGCACTTTGCTGCAGAGATTGTTGAGATGCATTATATGCTTCCAACAACTGTTCATGCTCATTACGTTGCTGTAATACATAGTGCACAAGTAAGTACATCATGCACAGTTAAAACAATACATTTAAGATAGCACATCACTGTTGTGGGTCAGCAAGTGTTGATCATTTTGGCAAATGTTGTGGCTAAACGTACATTATATCAAACAAAAAATGACCTAATTTTCAGCTTTTTTTCTTTTCTTACCGTTATAGTCAAATGTATTGAAACATGGTACATAGCATTTTAATGGACTTGACTACTCAATGAGAGTGCAATTACAAACTTAACACAGTATTTTATTAATACTATGCAATGAAGACACATAAAAAACAGCAATTAAGTACTGATAACCAACTATACAAAATCAAAGAAGCATCTGACTACAAATGATTGCTTACACAGCTTACGTAAACATAAAACATAACCCTAGATATGTTGTTACATTACAGATGAATAAATTAACACCCAATAAAGCTACATTCTTCCTATCAGACATGTGCAGTTTTGGTGACTCCATAAAAAAACTGGTTGTATAGATCAGTCAGAAACAGAAAGTGCCGAGAGTGATAACATTACACCTTTATACGTGCAAGTGGCAGTGTCATCACTAAACAACGACTTCATCAAAGATGATCTGTAACATGCTGGCCTAAAAGTGATGACACAATGGCCAGTTTTAGGCACCTGTTTCTGGTACCAGTCAACTGGTAACAGAAACTGGTCAGTCTGTCTTACTTTTCTGGTGCCAGATTTTTCTGGTACCAGAAACCGGCGCCGGTTAGAGCATGTTCAATTTCGTGCCGGAAACCAGCGGGAAAGCTAAACAGTGATTGCTCAGTCTGAGCAGACGATAGCACTGCTTGTTTATCCGTAAACAAAAATAAAAGATGAAGTGGGGTGACGAAAGTTTTTTTCAACTTACAGAACAATATAAAAAAAAAACAAATTTCTGAACAATCAGAATCCATCTTCATTTTTTTGTGCCGGTATCATTTGCCGGCTAAGCGTGTCATGGTTTCCGGCACCAAAAACAGGTGCCTGAAACAAGTATCTGTTTTTGGCCAATGTGTCATTAACTTAAGTCCATCTTTTTGTTCCTTTCAGTAGCCTACTGAAATGTTGCTTATTCCAGCTTTTGCTTGGAATTCTTTTATTAACACTCAGCTAAGATCAACATGTTAATGCAGATTTTTAATCAAAATTTAATCTTCATCATCAAACACTATGTTATTTTTACCAAGTGCTACAATGTCATATTCTTCACACTGCTGCACAGCACAACTTTTCAAAATAAAGATAAAGTAAATTGAAATGTGTTAGAAAAATAACCAAAAAAACACTAACCTCCTCAGTCTGACTCTCATTTGCTTTAGCTTCCAGTTCTTTTGTTAATTCTGACAATAACAACAGGAATCCCTGGTTATAAGTAATAATCAAAGATAAAGTAGTAGAAATCAACTAGAAGACATACAATTTTGTTCAATTCTAGTTACAAGCCAACGCATGGCCATAATGGCAAAAAAGATAACGAACTAGCTGAAATTTCAAAACTGCATTCAACCAATCTGCTATGGCATGGTTAGTAACTCACTACTGTTGCACAAGGCTAACACATACACTGAGTCTCAAATCACTATACTGATGCATGTTAATGTTACTAGCTCATTGTTGACAATATGCTAAACTTGCAACTTTTGAATTTTTTTTAACTGTACATGCTCCAGATGAAAGGTCTACTTTGAAGAAATACTGAAAGCTCTCCCAGTGGTGTCAGGCAATAAACCCATTTTGTGCATTTCAAGCTCAAAACTTGCATCTGGTAGTCACGTTTTTGATTATTTGATGCAATATTTCCTGATTCTGCTTAATGGGGAAAAGAAGACGAGAAAAAAAAAGAAAGAAAAGGACCCCCTGCGGCTATAGTTTGGACCAGTTAATACGTTGCTGAGTCCTCATCAATCCACAAAACCAGCCACATACCATCACAACGAGCCTTCATTTTCTGCTGCAGTAACATCTGCTTCTTGACAAACTTCAGCAGGTCATCACGCGACAATGTCTCCAGCTGTCACACAACACAACTGTAAAAAAACTCAAGCTTAATAAATGTAAATGTAAATGTTAATAAATGTAAATCAGCATCACAGTGAGTGACTACATGATACCACCGTATCACCACAGTGCCTGCGACCCTACACCGCCATCATCCACGAACATTTATGGGATGTTAACATGAGGAAGCATACATGAAGCAAATGTACTGAATATACACTTGCACGACGTGTGCTCTAAGTTTGCTTCATGTTCAGTGCCTCTTGTGAATAGGGTATTATAATCCCTGTCGCTCGCTACCAATCAATCGATCAATGTGGAATTTTTAACTAAAGCTGTTACGTTTATCAAAACCAAAAAACCGAAACTGTCAATAGAGAGCCTAAAACTGTGGTTTCAATAGGATTCGATATTGCTAAAAACCGTGGTTTCGATGCCGATTTCGATAACCCTAACAACACTAATGTAATTTCCCATGAGATGAGTATGTCAGCAATGTACTTTCACACTTTATCTGGGTACTTCTATATCAAATTCAGCTACTAGACATCAATCAATTAATCAATTGATCAATGTGGGATTTTTAATGTGGCCTATTACAAACCAATGATTATATTTACCATGCGCACGCACGGTCAGTATGCAGTCACAAAATGCTATTTAGGCCTACCTTGCACAAACCACACAGGATCAGATGGCAACTTCTTTTGCAGCACTAGGCAGAATTAAGAGTGCAGTTTAGCGTTTGGTCTATTGGCAATAATCAACCACATCATCAACTGAAAGATGCGTATGTTTAAAAACTTCTTGGGTCAGTTAAGGATAATTGGATGGCTTAGGTGGTAGCTGATATTCAGTTTCGATTAATGTCCATCTTTACTATGAAAAAACACCAGCCAATAAACCAACCATGGAGTCTGTCCTTAGATGACGTAGGCCTAATGCGAACCAAGATATCATCCAATCCACTTCACAAGTTCAGACAGTGCGCAGGCATGGAAGTTAACCGCGACTTCAATGGACAGACCGTATGTGCTATATAGCATGCACAATATAACATTTTCTGCGCCACATCAGATCGTGCGTGCGCACAGTCGATAACACCATGCATTACAAACTATTGCTAGAGTATACATAAAAGTCCAGTCCAGTCCAGTCCAGGAAAAAGCCACAAAAAAGAATTCATGATGGTTTTACTCGCTGATGGAAACTGAATAACAACATGGCTAGATTCTAGATGCCACTTTACAAAATTTTACTACATCATTTATTGGCTAAATTTACCACTATGTATACCAATATCACTAACCTTTGAGCTACTCCTTGATGGTGTAACATCTTGGCCTGAGTCCGCCCCGTCACTGACAGCCTGTAACATATCAATAGTGAAACATACAGATCAGAACTATTCTTTAAAACATCGATTCAACTATGAGAGATGTTTAATAATACTGAATACTAGCAGACTAGTAGACTAAACATTTTTTCGCTATCTATATATCAGTAAAGTGTACATTTTCTAGTAATAGGAAGAGCTGTTAATAAGTGCCACCAACGAAAACGCATGCCATCAACAAACCCTATCCATAAACTGTACTTGTAAATGTATCGTTAACGTTAAGTGCGTCAGCTTTACAGTGTGGCACAATAATGTAACACACATGGCGAGATCTCAAAGCAGGTGACCAATGGTGTTTACAGACACTTCGACAACAGTACGGTTAGGGTAAGAGATTAGTGGCTTAGTGACAGAGTTAGGGTTAAGCTAAGTGCAGCCACATAAAAACAGAACTTTGATCAGTGCGGTACTGTACTAAACATAGATTTTGGTTCAGTCTATACGCACTGCTGATAGCACCCAATGAATAGTACAGTCACTTAGGTCCATCAATTGGATGGATCTGGATCTGGATAGTTAGTCGGCAGGGCTCCAGGACTGGGGCATCACACCGACGGGACCTGGATGTTATAGCATAAAACGAATTTAACCATTTCGCTAATCATTTTTGCAAAACAATGCATACTTACGGACATGTTGTTAAATGTTGTTATGATTACAGCACAGACTCGACTTCGGACAGAATTTGTATACAAACGTTGCTTTGAACAACGCCCAACTCTGCACCACGCCCACAAGCACACGTCACTGAGCCGTACTCGATAAATAAGTAGGAAGATTGCTTAATTTGATACGTTCCTTAGATAATTTGTCTTTTTGTTAAGTATAATAATGTTTGTATCTGTAAACATAATTATTAAAAACTCTAACTTTACAGTTATTATAAAAAGCATTACGTTAATTGTTATTCACGTTTATGAATTATGATTTTCGTGTACACTGTACATCGGTATTGCGGTCTCACAGTCGCACGTTGCGGTCCACACACCTTGTGGTCTGGTAGTATCAAAGTGTGTTGTTCTTTGGAAAAAGTGTTTTTCTGTAACTCGAAAGGTTACATTTCAGTTGCTGCTTACAGAAAATTTTTTGTCTAGTTCACTTACATGTATTTTATAACGTTGGGAGTGAATACGGAGTATTTATATCAAGTCAATCATACGCAGGACGCTGAACTTGAGATTGATTATCTACAAGGCCCATTTTAGACCAAAAGCTGGCTATAGACCCCCCTACCCCAAGGGGGGATGCAGCTAGTGTAGTTTTTGGAAGTACCTAGTTAGTAGTTTCAGAAAATGCCGGAGCTGCATTCCGCACCGGTCACGGTGTGACAACAGAGGGCACCACTTTTATATATCCCGACACAAATAGTGGTATTAAATAAAATAAATAATTTTTTTTACATTTTTTTGTATAAAAATGGACATGTAACACATGCCATATGCATGCAAATATTATATACAGTATCTAGGTGTATGTACTATTATCCATATATGCATACACACATGCAAAAATGCATATAGTCTTGCCAAAATAGTAACAATAACATATCGTCCAGTCCCTGGCATGAAGTCCCATAGTCCCGTATGACTAGTATATATTGGTCATACGGTAATAACATATTCACGTAGTGCTCAAACAGTGGTCAGATGGTAATATACCAGTAGTGGTCATTAAGTGTTCATACAATGATCATACAGTAGTCATATAGTCATACAGTAATCGTATAGTAGTCATATATTGTATGACCACTGTATGACTAAATGACCACTGTATTTCCACTGTATGACCACTGGTAGTCAATGAAAACTGTATTCCCACTGTATAACCATTGTATGACACAATGGCGGAGCCAGAAATTTTAATTGGGAAAAGCTTCATCTCCCTTCCCCTCCCCTCCCTTCCCTTAAAAGTTGGACCCCCTAAAATCTAGCTAGGAGTCTGGGCAGGGGCAGCGGTGGGCAGGGGATACAGGGGTCCAGAGCCTCCAGCCTTGAACAGAACGACCCATCAGATTTGTGCAAATCCAAGCTTTTTGGATCCATGGATGAAAGGGGAAAGGGGCAGCGGCGGTAAATTGACAATTACTTGATTTTGACCCTTAGTTCTGAATACCTGGCGCCGCCCCTGGGTCTGGGGAAGTGCTGTGAATTCCCCCAGCAAAGTCTGGGGTGAAGCCATAGCCGAAATTGAATTTGGTGCGACTTAGCTTTAAAAAGATAAGATCTGATGACAACAATTTTAATTGCTTTTTCCAGAATAAACTGACAAAATTTGCAAATTTAGTGCAGTTTAAATGTATGCTTATGTTTTGTTTGGGGGATGGGGGCTGGGCCCCCCTTTTATACGCTACTAGACTATGACACTGTATGACTAAATTGTGACTAATTGACCACTGTATTTCCAGTGTATGGCTCCTGTATGACTACAGTAGGACTATGACGGTGTCTGGCTTTTTCGCCTTTTTGCCGGTTCACCCCCTGGCTTGTTTGCCCCCTGGCTTTTTTGCCTCCTGGCTTTTTTGCCCCTCACCTTGGACGTTTCACCCCTGTTGAATACTGGTAATTTGGCATCGAGGTTTATACGTAATAATTGTCTTTAGGCCTAGACAGTTTATGCATGATGATGAGAATAAACGATTGTATGAATGTTTAATGCTTTGTTCAATTCTGAAATAAAATCATTATAGGCATATACCTGTATTTTATTACACAGAGTTTTAATGCATGCGCTTTCTCGCCTTAGAATGTTTGCAATGATGTCTGACATAGATTTAGGCATTTGTCAAGCGGTTATTAGGCCTAGACCAAGTATAATCTTAATTGAAGTAACTATTAATCAGTGACTTGACGCTATACTTACTTGTTGCCTATCTGTAAACTGAAACACAAGCCTCAATAATGAATCACCAGTATATTCAACTAGGGGGCGAATCAGCCCAGGGGCAAACAAGCCAGAGGGCGAACAAGCCAAAGGGCGAATCAGCCTGGCACAGGGGGCGAACAGGCCAGGGGGTGAACCAGCAAAGAGGCGAAAAAGCCACAATTCAGTATGACCATTGTGTGACCACTGTATAACCACTGTATGACAAGCCGGTAGGCATAGAATTGTGTCTGTTGACTAAGACTCTCTATGATGCGGACAAACAGACACACTGCTTAACAACTTAGGGTGTGGGTAAAATGCGTCTAGTGCATCTAGGTGCATCTGCGTCCAGTAAAGTACGTAACTCTTACCAAATCAAACGCTCTGACCTCAGTAGTCACTAGAGCTACTCGTCACTAGCATGGGTTTTATTCTTTTATCGAGGTGAACCTTAACAGCAAATGCAATTTTAAGACAAAGTAATTTTGGTGTTGTGGTTTCAGATGTTGTCTGACAGAAGATTGCAGACCGGTTCTCTGTTCAGTTGTGTTTGAGAGATGATGAATAAAGAAGCCACAGCGACTGAGAGCCGAAGTCGATGGGAAACTGCTGTCTTCCGTGTAGAGAAAAGGATGGAAAGAATGCTGTTGATGTGCCTGCTTCACTGAAAGAGACATCACAGCACGTGGTAATCAGTGGCAGTATGGGCATCACAGGTTCATCTGACAGTCACAGCCGGTCGCTAGCCGCACAGTCATCAGTTTATACTGGTGGAGGAGAGGCAACTGATCCATTGGCTGACAGAAACCACAGAATGGCGCCAGGCTCAGTCTACGTCAGAACAAGCACTGCACCGCCATCTGGTGATCACATTATTGATAGACACATCGGAGCATTCTTCGATCGCTACCGTGATGTCGATGTTGACTGTATCCTTGCCGACGGCATTGAGAGGTTCTGTGCTGACATTCACGTGCAGCCTGATGAGTTTTCTGTTCTGGTGCTGGCGTGGAAGTTCAATGCCGAGGCGATGTGTCGATTCACGCGAGAAGAGTTCATCAACGGCTGCCATGCACTGGGTGGGGCAGACACGCCACAGGCAGTACGAGCCCAGCTGCCGGCGATTGTGGCGGAAGTATGCGAGAACAAAGATCATTTCCGAGATCTGTATCGTTGGACGTACCGATTCGGCCTTGATGTTGGCCAGCGCACTCTGCCCCTGTCGATGGCTCTAAGCCTGTGGAGGCTAGTGTTCTCAGTGAATCAACCGCCAGTGCTTGAGAGATGGCTTGCATTTCTTGAGCAGCGGCGCAGTGCACCCAGTGGCATTATGCGGGATACCTGGGATATGTATCTGCTGTTCACTGAAGTCATCGGAGAGGACTTTGAACGTTATGATGAGTCAGAAGCATGGCCAAGTCTCATTGATGATTTTGTTGAGTATGAGAATGATCGAAGGAACCATAACGTTGCAACTGGCAGCAGTGGTGAGAAACACGGCATATGTGAACAGTAACAGTGAAAGCGTCCATTTGTTCAGTGCTGTTGCGAGCACAGCATACACTCAGTGTAACTTCCAGTTCAACTTTTTATGTTGCTTTCATTCGTCTTTTTTATTTGTATTTGTCTGCTTATAGGTGGTATTTTAAATAGTGGTGACGGAAGCTGTTTTTAAGTGGGGGCCGATTTGAGGATGAAAGCTGGGACGGTATGCATAACGTCATAGATTAGTTTGGACGTAAGGCCTACGTCGCGACTAACTACTTTCAAACTAGAAAGTCACGTTTGACGGTGTGCAAAACGATGTCGTAGCGAGCGATTAACTACTACCGACGTAGTTGATGTTGGTTAGTTTGACTCTGGAATTTCCTGGCTAAACACGCTCTGCCTCGGCCGGCCTGCAGCTAAGAATAGATATGGCTTGACTTGTTGTCTGCTGCAGTTTCGGGCCTGCTCAAGCCTAATTACTGCTCCATGGCCTAAGTAAGAATGCGCGATGCGAATGAATGAAATTTATTGAATTTTAGCAACTTTTAATACTGCAATTAGTTTCAATAGTGTAGTTGACTCGCCAGAAGTCCTTTACGACGCATGACGTGATTGCAGCTTCTCCTTAGCGACGTTAGTTTACATTGACAACGACTGACTAAATATTTACGACAGGTCGCTGGAGCGACTAGAGTTAGTTCGGACGTAGGCGTCTGACTAGTGCTACGTCATCGTTATGGATACCGACTTAGCACTACGCCCGACGTAAATCGATTTTAGTTTTGAAGTAAAGTTACGACATTGTTATGCATACCGCCCCTGGTGAATAGCTCCAAGGAGGGTGATGTGTAGGGAAGGGGGCCTTTCTCCTCGCAAAGCCCCACTGCCCATTGACTTTCAGATCTTCCTGTCTCAAAATGGTCTGTTTTTGTATATTTGTGTTTGTGTGCTTTCTGTGGTACTTAACATAACACTTTGATTACAATGAAAGCTGCAAAAAGTCAGTCATTGAATGCATGAGGAAAGAGATCAGATCTGACATTGTCATTTTTCCAACTTTGCCAATTGAACACATACTAACCAATTAAACTCAGTCTGTCCATCAGTAATGTGTTTCAGGAACCAGGAATGAGGGCCAACCTGGATAAAAAAAGCAGAGGGCCAAATATATATATTTGCAGAAAATGGGAAACATGGTCCCCATCTCCCCTCCCTCTAGTTCCGTCAAACCGCCGCCACTGATTTTGATTACCTTTGTCTGTATAATTTTGTGGTAGAAAAGCACTGCAGATTTGATGAATGAATGAATGTGATGTTTGTCATTAGTATGAAATGCTTTATTAGTAGAGAAATTAGTAGAGTGGTTGCTGGGCAACAACATATGATAGTAGTTTGTGTCTTTTATCTAGGGTATATGTTGTTATGCTTATTTTACCATACTAGTTACATTTGTAATGTCCTGTTGTGTTGTCTGTCATTTCTAGTTATATTGATTGCTTTCTTATTGTATAGGTGTTTTGTCCCCTTGATTGCTAGCAGTGTGTGTATGTTAAGTGTGTTAAACATTGTTTGTGTAGAGGAGTGAGCTGTCACTGTTTAATTGGTGTTTCAGTGTTTCAGTGCTTGTGCTAACTGTAAGCTGTATTGTGGACCGCTTTTACAGGTCGTGCAAGATATGTTCAGTGTGTTACATTTTAGTCTACTGACATTATTAGAACTGACCACCATGAGTTGTGGAGGTTGTTTTCATCAACAGGGTGCTGTAGTTGCTGTTGTTCCTAGTTTACAGAAGCCACAATGGCCTGTAGTGTTAGAATGATACCAACCAAGCTATCTAGTACACAATATTATTGGATTCTGCCTTTATCAGTACCCAGTGCCAATACCAGTACACACTGTATTCATTTTTCAACAAATGTACACATGCATAACACTAGCCTACACATAAAAAGTTGGAATCAAGAAGCCTTAGCAGTATTGGTATTGGGTATTGGTATGACAAACAACAACATGGCCTCCAATATTGGTGAATATTGGGCAGTACCCAATATTATTATCAACATTGTTTTAATCCTAGTGGCCAACATAATGATGCTGATAAAGTTGCAAGTTGTCAGCATTTAGTTTGCTGTCTTAACAATAAAATATTGAAGCTGTTAGTCACCCTGCGCTGGGGAATATCATTTGTCTTTACTTACTTACTATAGAGGTGCATTATAGTTTGTTGAACTGTTCTGTGCTCAACTACTGTATAGTGTCCTGGAGTATTGTAGTGTCTATTTTGTTACTACAACAAAGTGGCCCACGTTTGTTCTGTGAAATTTTTGTTATTTGATGTTTCAGAATGCTTATGTGTTTCCATGCCTCTTCGCATGCATTGTCAGTGTAATATATTACTTTTTAGCTGCATTCATGAGCAGTGGGTCAAATTATTGAGGTTGCACAGTGTTAGGTCATTATGTGTCTGATTTGTTGTCAGTGTTGTGCATATATCTTTACCATCATTTGCAGCCAGCCGAAGCTGTTATCTTTCGTATCTATGCATCTTAGTAAGGATTTTTCTTCAATAGATAGGTGACGTTTGTAGGTGATGTGTTAAACGGTAACCAGCGTATACAAATTCTTTATGTTTATCTCCATTGTTTATGGTTATATATGTAAAAAACTTACCAGTTTACAACTGTGTGTAAGGACGATGTGATGATATCAGTCCTCTAAAACAGCAAAAATCATTTGGGTAACCTTAGATGGGGCTATGCATATGGCGT